>JGI24711J26586_10000025_pt1 | contig 102197 bp, 84 predicted proteins | sample BioPla3DNA1_FD_26586 | JGI IMG/M metagenome (IMG submission 26586)
ATATATTTGGTACAATGTTTGGCTGATCCTGGGTTTCTCTGTTCTGAGTATTGTACTATATTTCGCTGCAATGATTCTTTCGCACTTACTTGCTTTTCGTAAATCTGTAAAAAATTATGCTGAATTTTCTTTGAATTATGCTTTTATGGCACGTAAATGGATGTTGCTTTCCAGCCTATTAAGCAATGGGACAATTTATGTCTTGTTACCTGCGGCAATTATTTGGATTTCAAGGGGACAAAATGTTGTAAACATAGTGGTTAATCTATTATTTTATATTCTTTTTGCAACCTATAGTTCAATGCAATTAGCTAAATTAATGTTGAGTGCTGAAAGTGTCTTTCAAGCAGATTTAGTAATGAGCAAATTGGATGAAATTATGTCAGTCAAGCCTTTAGAATATGGCGTGCAGTCTACTAGAACGAAATATGATGTTAAATTTGAAAATATAAGTTTTACTTATCCGACGGCAGAATCGGAAGCTGTTGAAAATATTTCTTTTGAGATTAAACAAGGACAAAGAGTAGCTTTGGTCGGTGAATCGGGCGGTGGCAAGAGTACTTTAGCTCAATTGTTACCAAGATTTTATGAGCCTGATCAAGGTAAAATCACAATCGATGGAGTTAATATAAAAGAGTTTTCACAGGAAGCTTTGATGGAACAGATTTCATTTATTTTTCAAAATCAAACTTTATTTAAAATTTCTGTTTTAGATAATTTATTACAAGCAAAACCTGATGCGACAGAGAATGAAATTTTGACTGCTTGTGCAAAAGCTCAATGTTTAGACGTTGTGCAAAATTTACCGCAAGGCTTAAATACGGTGGTTGGTGGACAAGGAGTTTTTCTATCTGGAGGTGAACAGCAAAGGATTTTGATAGCTAAAGCTTTTTTAAAAGATGCACCAATTATTGTTCTGGATGAAGCTACAGCATTTACTGATCCGGAAAATGAGCATCTAATTCTAAAAGCTTTCCGTGAGTTGATGGAGAACAAAACAGTGTTGATGATAGCTCACCGTTTAAATTCAATAATTGACTGTGACCAAATTTTGGTTGTTGAACGGGGTGAAATTGTAGAACAAGGTAAACATCAAGAGTTAATAGATCTTGATGCAACTTATGCTGCAATGTGGTCAGATTATCAACTAGCTAGTGATTGGCGCTTAAATTATTAAAATATAGAGGTGACTCATGATTAAGAAGATTCAAACGAGCTTAGCCTTATCAGAAAACGGAGCTAAAGGATTAGTTAAAGGTTCTTTGTACAATGCACTATATTATATGACTTTAATGTTACCTATGAGTATTTTAAGTTTATTCTTAAGCGATGTATTAAGTACAAGCGAAAGTCCGGAGAGGATTGTGTTTAGATATACTTTATATGCCGGCATCGCAGTAGTAGCGATAGTTCTTTCATCTTTATTCTATTATTTACAATATAGCAATGTTTTTATAGTAACTTATCGTGAAAGTGAAGCTAAACGCTTACGATTGGGTGAAAAATTGCGCAAATTACCTTTGGCATTTTTTAGCAATAAAGATTTAGCTGATTTAACTAATACGATTATGCAAGACGTAAATACACTCGAGAATTTTGTTTCTCATTCTTTGCCACAGTTAATTGGTTCAATAATTTCGACCTGTTTTATTATTTTAGCAATGTTGATTTGGGATTGGCGAATGGGTTTAGCATTAGCTTGGATTATGCCGGTTGTTCTATTAATAATTATACTAAGCGGTAGATTTCAAACTAAGCACGTCCAGAGTCACTTTAATATTAAACGAGTAGTTTCAGACCAAATTCAAGAGAATATTGAACATATGCCTGATATCATGTCTAATAATTTGGCTGAGCAATTTACGTCTGAATATAAGGAGTTGCTAGAAAAAGAAGAAAAATCACACCGACTATCCGAGATAGCAATGTCTGTTTTTGTCAATGGCGGACAGGCACTTTTAAAAATTGGTTTTGCTACGACTGTAATTTTAGGCACTGCTTTTTTAGAAAATGGAGAAATTACTTTATTGAAGTATTTATTATACTTAATTGCTGCAGCTAGAGTTTATGATCCGATCGGCGGTGTCGTCTTTAATCTTTCATATTTGTATTATGCGCTGGTGCCAATAAAACGATCAAAGACTATTGAATCCGAACCGGAGATGACCGGTGTGCAAGGAATAAACTTTGATAGCTATGAACTTAAGTTTGAAGATGTTCATTTTAATTATCTTGCAGATACACCTGTCTTAAAAGGGATTAGTTTTACAGCACCTCAAGGGCAAATCACAGCATTAATTGGACCTTCTGGTTGCGGCAAGAGCACAATTTCAAAGCTTGCGACTAGATTTTATGACCCTGTTCAAGGGCGAGTATTAATCGGTGGTAAAGATTTGCGCTTGATTGATCCGGAAGAAATTATGCAGAAAATGTCGATGGTTTTCCAAGATGTTGTATTATTTGACAATACAGTGATGGAGAATATTCGGATCGGTCGAAAGGAAGCGAGCGATGAAGAGGTTTTGGCTGTTGCTAGATTAGCAAATTGTGATTTTGTCGAAAATTTACCTCAAGGTTTTCAGACTAGAATCGGTGAAAACGGAGCGAGATTGTCCGGTGGTGAAAGGCAAAGGATATCAATTGCTAGAGCTTTGCTCAAAGATGCACCTATCCTGCTTTTAGATGAGGCTACAGCGTCGCTTGATGCCAGTAATGAAAGTGAAATTCAGGCTGCCATTAACCGTTTAGTTAAAGGTAAAACAGTTTTGATGATCGCTCATAGAATGAGGACTGTTGAAAATGTCGATCAAATAATAGCTTTGGAGTCAGGTGAAATTGTTGAAAGCGGTTCTCCTAAGCAACTGTGGCTTAAGTCAGGTTTATATCATAAAATGTATAATCTTCAAACAGAGCCGAACTAATCATAATTTCTAAATACAATTATCTTATAGCAATTTCAAGATATATTTAATTGCCCCATAAGTACCATTCAGTTATAATAAACTTTTTAGGAAATCTCAATCAATTATTAATATGATCAGATTTTCTGAATAAATTTTGCGCAAAGCAAATTATTGGGAGGACGTATGGAAGGTTTTTTTAAACTGAAGGAGAACAAAACTAATGTTTCTACAGAGATAATGGCAGGATTGACGACATTCTTTGCCATGTCATATATTCTGATTGTTAATCCGAATATGTTGAGCATGACTGGAATGCCGAAAGGTGCAGTTTTCTTAGCGACCATTTTAGCTGCTGGGATCGGAACATTAATCATGGGATTATTTGCCAATGTGCCTTATGCAGTTGCACCCGGAATGGGTTTGAATGCATTTTTTACTTTCACTGTAGTTTTTGCATATGGATATACCTGGCAACAAGCGTTAGCGATGGTCTTTATTTGTGGTGTGATAAATGTCTTGATCACTGTTACCAACATTAGAAAAATGATTATCAGAGCTATACCTGAAAGTCTGCAACATGCTATAGGCGGTGGTATTGGTGTATTTATAGGATATTTAGGATTGGTTAATTCCGGATTGATCTATAATAATCCGGCGTCAGAGGCAGGCTCAACTGAATTATTGCCGACATTAACAAATTTTAAAGACAGTGCTGTGTTGGTCGCTTTAATTGGATTAGTCATTACAATTATCTTATTAGTTTTAAAAGTAAAAGGTGCTATCTTAATTAGCATTATTCTAACCACTATTATCGGAATTCCTTTCGGAGTTACTGTACTCGATGCAGAAACTTCAGTTTCTTTGGGCGAAGCAGTCGGTGAGTTGAAAACAACATTTATGGCGGCATTTGGTCCGGAAGGACTGCAGTCGCTTTTTAATCAAGGTGCTGATAAAACGATATTAGCAATTATTACTATTTTCACTTTCAGTTTGTCTGATACTTTCGATACGATCGGAACCTTCATCGGAACGGGTAGAGCATCCGGAATCTTTACAGCAGAGGAAGAGAAACGGATGTATGAAAAAGCAGGTTTTTCTACGCGTTTGGATAAAGCATTATTTGCTGATTCCATTGCAACCTCAATTGGTGCAGTACTTGGTACTTCAAATACGACAACTTATGTTGAATCTACCGCTGGAATTGGAGTCGGTGGTCGTACAGGCTTAACCTCAGTTGTTGTCACGATTTTACTCTTTATTACTACATTTTTTGCTCCGTTAGCCAGTATTGTTCCGGCGGCTGCAACAGCTCCGGCATTGATTGTAGTTGGAATTATGATGCTTTCAAGTTTTGCTGAGATAAAATGGTCTGATATGGCTGAGGCAATACCGGCATTCTTTGCTGCGATTTTCATGGGATTTAGCTATTCTATTTCTTATGGAATAGCTTTCGGATTTATTACGTATATTATTGTTAAAATAGTTCAAAAGAAATTCAAAGAATTACATCCTGTTTTAATTGTTTCTGCTTTATTATTTGTTGCCAATTTTATCATTTTGGCATTCAATTAATAATTATGCAGTTATTAAGAATATGAGATTAGAATTATTAAGATCAGCATAAATTTATACATAATTTTTGTTTATGATATAATTTAGCTGTATTTCAAAAAGTATAATGATTATTATATGGAGGTTTTGTAGTGTTAAAAGGTAATTTAATTTTCGGCCAATCCGGTGGTCCAACTTCAGTAATTAACTGTAGTGCTGCAGGTGTGTTCATTGAAGCTTTAGAAAATGGAGACCGTATTGAAAAAGTTTATGGTGCTCATCACGGTATCGTTGGTGTACTAAATGAAGATTTTTTTGATATGGGTCAAGAAGACAATGAAGAACTCTTATTGTTGAAACAAACACCGGCATCGGCATTAGGTACATGTCGCTATAAATTAGCTGATCCCGATGTTGATGACACAGATTATCAAAGAATCTTAGAAGTATTTAAAAAATATAATATTCGTTTCTTCTTTTACAATGGTGGAAACGATTCAATGGATACCTGTAATAAAATTTCAAAATTCTTACAGGAAAAAGACTATGATTGTAGAGTTATCGGTGTTCCGAAAACAGTTGATAATGACCTGTTCGGTACTGATTTCTGTCCGGGATTTCCCTCAGCTGCTCGCTATATAGCAACAACAGTTATGGAAGTGTATTGTGACCATATGGTGTATCCTGACGGTCAAATCACAGTGATTGAAATAATGGGACGTAATGCTGGTTGGCTGACTGCTGCTTCCGTTTTAGCTGCTAAAAAAGGCTACGGCCCTGATTTAATTTATTTGCCGGAAGTAGAATTTGATCTAGATAAGTTCACTGAAGATGTAAAGCGAATCTATGATGAAAAAGGCAAAGTATTAGTCTGCTTCTCGGAAGGTGTTCAAACCAAAGACGGCAAGTACATTCCGGAATTAGCCGGAGCTGTTAAAACTGATGCTTTCGGGCACAAACAAATGGGTGGTGCCGCTGCTATACTCAAAGAACATATTGAGAATAATATTGATACGAAAGTTAGGGGTATCGAATTATCCCTAATGCAAAGATGCGCAGCTCATTTAGCTTCGGAAGTTGATGTAGAAAGAACATTTGAAGCGGGCAGAGATGCTGTACGCGCTGCTTTGAACGATGAAACAGATATAATGATTGGTTTTGAACGTGTAGAAGATGATCCGCTTAAGATTGAACTCACTCATTTCCCCTTAGAGGAAGTTGCTAATACTGAACAAAAAGTTCCAAGAGAATGGATCAATGATGATGGCAATTTTGTTTTAGATGATTTCGTGGATTATTGCTTGCCTTTAGTACAAGGTGAACCGGAAAGAGTTCAAGAGGATTCTTTACCACGATTTGCCAAATTGAAGTTTGTTCAAGCTGGAAAAAAATAATATAGTCTAATGACCTGTTCTGAGAAAAACCGAGTATTATTCTCGGTTTTTTTCAGTCTAATTAATAAAATAGTTCTCTCAGGATATGTTGAAACTTAATTTAACAACAAAACGCTTAAAAATCAGAAGATTCTGTACAGATGATATAGATCAAGTCTCAAATTTGTTCCAAAATCGTCAAGTATTATATTATTATTTACCAAATCAATTACAAACAGTTTCTCAAAATGACTTGTATGATTACTTATCAGATTGGGATGACGATGAGACATCTTTTTTATTTTCTTGTTTTTTACAAGAAGAATTGATTGCAATTTTTTCTCTCGAAGATTTTTCGAAAGAACAAAGTCATACTGAATGTGGAATTGCTTTGGTTGATGAACAGTATTATGGTCAAGGTTATGCTACTGAAATTATTGCAAAAATGCTTGAGGTTTTGTTTGAGCAACTTGATTTACATAGGGTTTATATTCGATATATTGAAGGAAATAATGCATCATTAAAATTATTCAGCAAATTTGGTTTTAAGGTTGAAGGATGCTTACGTGAACATATAAAACGTGATCCAATTTATCTTGATATGTATTATATGGGTTTGTTAAAATCTGAATTTATAAAACAAGTGATTTGATTTAGAGGAATGGATAATGATTAAATCGGTATTCACAGCACATCTAAGTGAACAGGATAAAAAAGATTTAACACTGTTAATTAATGACCGTTCATTCGGATCACTTGCGCCTGAAAACAAATCAAGTTTTGTTTTGACTTCAAGTCGTGATATACACATGGTCAGCGGTTTTTCAAATCAATCAACTTATTACGATCCCAGGTTTAACAGAGATCGGATTTATCTCTGGAATCAAGCATTTAAAGAAATGCAAGCGCACGGCTTAAAAGCTTTTCCCAATTTTATATATGATCATCATATTTATGCTGAATATTTATATATTTTTTCAGCAGATATTTTTATTGGTTGGCAAGATAGAAATAATGGCCTTTATTTATTAAGAAATAGAAAACTTTATCGTTTACAACCAACGATTTTACCGCCAAATGTTTTTGATGATGAATGGATGAGACATACTGATTTTTACTCTTTTGCACCTAAAACAGATGATCTGGTTTTCAGTATATCCTATAAGGTTTTTGAACAAATTGATCCGTCAAAAGCAGAAAGAATCTTTCAGGACAATGTTCAATTATCAAATTCAATGAGCGAAATGATCGGTTTGCTTCGTACTTATGAACAGAAGCTGGATTTAAGCTGGCTTGGGTTTGAAATAGAACGAGTCGAAAAAAATGTTTTTGCAAGAGATAATGAAGGTGATCTTTCATATGTTGAAGGCCAAGCTAGGCTAAGCAAAAGTAAACGCGACTTCACTCGCTTAATTAACAGTTCAAGAGTTTCAAGAGTTATCGATGGTCAACGGTTAATTCCCGCTCCGAAACCGCAGAGTAAACAACGGGCAAGTTCATCGGAACCAACCGTTAATTCAGAAGTGCAATCTAGAAATAATATCAATCAGAGAGCGGCACGAGCTAGAACAGATTTTAATCGAAAAAACGACAGAATAGAGAATGCTAGAATCGAACGAGAACGAAACATTAGACGTTTAGAAGATCAAAGGCCGCATAGCGATATTTTTTGGGAAGATATACGATCATTCAGTTTTGAACCTATTATCAATAACTTTAAAGCTGCTGTAAAAAATTTCTTTTCTTTAGTACCTCAGAAACCGATTTTGTCTAAAATTTTGGCAACTACAATAATTTTATTGGCGGTTTTATTGTTTGTCTTAATAGGTAGAACTATAGGTAGTAAAACTACTACCAAGGAACTCATTCAAACTACCGAAACAACCATTCTTGTCACAAGAAAAATCAGTGTAGATGAAGAGGTTGTAGCTCCTGATTCTGCTCTTTTAGAAATAGATATTACAGTTAAAGCAAACAATTTACAAATCAGACAGGAACCTCGTACTGATGCTCCGATTGTGGCAACTGTACAAAGAGGTGCTAAACTTACTCAATTATCCGAACCGATTAACAATTGGGTTTTTGTCCGTTTGGCAGATGGGGAGACGGTAGGCTATGCTTATGCTGATTCAATACTGGATCAAGAATAGTATTAATAAAGGATAGTATTGTTCTTAAAAGGAGAAATATGATTAAATCGATTAAAACTGATCTACATACACATACAGTTGCTAGTGGACATGCTTACAGCACTGTGTTGGAAAACGTAGAGGCAGCCAAAAAAGTAAATCTAGAAGCGGTTGCGATTACAGAACACGCACCAACTATGCCGGGTTCAGTTCATCCTATACATTTTCATAATTATTCTGTGATACCTAGAAGAATCGAAAATATATATGTATTCTGCGGAGTTGAATTAAATATTTTGGATTATGAAGGAAGTGTAGATCTTTCAAATAATTTGCTTAGTCGATTGGATTTTGTAATTGCAAGTCTTCACGGTAATATTATTGAGTCAAGTTCAATTCGAAATCATACAGAAGCTTGGCTGGGGGCTATAGATAATCCCTATATTGATTGTTTGGGCCATCCGGGGAGAGGGGATTTTGAATTTGATTTACCAACAGTGTTGGAAGCCTGCAAGAAAAATTCAATAGCTATTGAAGTGAATGCGAAATCACTTGAAAAACACGGGAATATTTCACGTTGTGAAGATATTGTTTTAGGTTGTAAAGCATATGAAGTTCCGATAATTGTTAATTCTGATGCTCACTTTGCTTTAGATGTCGGCAAGTTTGAAAATTCAATTAATTTCTTAAATGATTTAGATTTTCCTGAAGAATTGGTAATTAATCGTAGTTTGGAAGCTCTTATGCCTTGGCTTGCAAAAAGAAAACCCTGGAAATCTGACATTCAAGACTTAGCTAAAGAGATTGCTAAAAAAGTTAAAGTAAAATCAAGAGTATAGGTTTTGAAACAAGCAGCCTAAAAAAAAAGCTAATAAAAAGCTTAACAAAGTAATTTGATAATTATTGGACAAACAAAAAATATTATTGTATTATGTCTTAGCATGTTTTGAGGAGTTGATTTGCGGGTGTAGTTCAACGGCTAGAACACCAGCCTTCCAAGCTGGATATGAGGGTTCGATTCCCTTCACCCGCTCCATATATACTCCTCATTTAATTTACGGGTCTATAGCTCAGCTGGATAGAGCAACAGCCTTCTAAGCTGTGGGTCGCAGGTTCGAGTCCTGCTAGGCTCACCATCAATAAAGCACTGATTCTTAAAAGCTTCAGTGCTTTTGCTATTTTGTATATTGTTTAGCTTGATAATAGCTGTAGAAATCCTCATAATTAAGCAATCTAATGATTATTTGTTAAACTAACGGATTGTGAAGGAGTTGTTTTATTAATNTATATATCGTATTGATTATTGTAATTGTTAGTTTATTAATTCTAATTTTTACTATAAAAGGATTGAATAATAATTTATCAGTAACTACTTACAAATTAAAAACATCTAAACTGATATCTTCAATCAGGGTAGCAATTTTAACCGATTTACATAGTTGCTTTTACGGCTCTAATCAAGAATGTTTAATAAATAATATTGTTGTAAACAATCCTGATTTAGTTTTGTTTGTAGGTGATATCGTTGATGACAAGCTGCCTGGAGATAACGCTTATATAACTTTGAAAATGGTAGCGGATAAGTATCCTGCTTATTATGTTTCCGGAAATCATGAAAATTACACTGGAAAAATTGACACTATAAAACAAGTAATACGTGAACAAGCTGTTCATGTTTTAAGTGGCGAACAAGTTAAAATCAAGCTTAAGCAAAACAATATTTTGATTAAAGGTTTGGATGATCCCGAAATAGGAAATGTTGAGTATATGAGGCAAGTTGATGCTTTGAGTAACCTAAGCAACAATGATTATACGATACTGCTTGCTCATCGTCCGGAACGGCATGATGATTATCAACAAATTCCCCATGATTTAGTGATCAGCGGTCATGCGCATGGTGGCCAATGGCGTATTCCTAAACTTTTACCCGGGCTTTATGCTCCGCATCAGGGACTATTTCCCAAATATACTTCAGGAATTTATCAATTAAAAAATAGTAAACAGCTGGTCAGTCGCGGTCTAAGTAGAGAAAACATCAAGATTCCCCGGTTTTATAATTCTCCTGAATTGATTGTTTTAGATTTATTACCGGATGCCTAATCAATAAAAAACTGAGCTAACTTGGTGTTGGCTCAGTCTTTGAAGCAGATGCAAAAGATTAAAATTTTGGAAAATTAGATATTCGCTAATGCTTGCTCCAGATCAGCAATAATATCCTGAACATTTTCGATGCCGACCGATAGTCTGATTAAATCAGGTCTTACTCCTGCAGCTTCTAATTCCAGATCATTCATTTGACGATGTGTGGTAGAAGCAGGATGCAGAACACAAGTCCTACAATCAGCAACATGAGTTACCACAGCTGCCAGTTTCAGTGAATCCATAAATTTTACAGCACCTTGACGTCCGCTTTTCACACCAAATATAGTGACACCGCTTGAACCATCCGGTAAATACTTATTCGCCAACTCATGATCAGAATCATCAATTAAATCAGGGTATTTGATCCACGCAATTTTAGGATGATCTTTTAAGTACTTAGCAACCTGTTTTGCATTTTCACAATGTCTTTCCATACGTAAATGCAATGTTTCTAACCCTATATTCAATAAAAATGAATTGTTAGGAGAAGGAATTGAGCCCAAATCACGCATTAAGGTTGTGACCATTTTCCCAATATAAGCCGCCTTACCGTAGGTTTCGGTAAAGATAGTACCGTGATAAGTTTTGTTTGGAGTTGTCAGTTCAGGAAACAAATCAGAATTTGCTTGCCAATCAAAATTTCCACTATCGACAACAACACCACCTACAGAAGTAGCGTGGCCATCCATATACTTAGTAGTCGAATGAATGACTATATCAGCCCCCCATTCGATTGGTCTGCAATTGATCGGAGTAGGGAAGGTATTATCTATGATTAAAGGTACACGATGTTGATGAGCTACTTTGGCAAATAATTCCAAATCAAGAACTTTCAAGGCAGGATTTGCCAAGGTTTCACCAAAAACACATCTTGTTCTATCAGTAAAAGCAGCAGCTAATTCTTCTTCCGTACAATCCGGCTCGACAAAAGTTACATTAATTCCTAGATCTTTCATCGTATGAGCTAATAGATTGTAACTACCACCATATACTGCAGAAGAACTTACTACATGATCTCCTGCCTTGCATATATTAGTAATAGAATAAAATGTCGCAGCTTGACCTGAAGAAGTTAGCATTGCGGCAACACCGCCTTCAAGTTCGGCAATTTTATCTGCTACGGCATCATTGGTCGGATTTTGCAGACGAGTATAAAAGTAACCGCTATCTTCCAAGTCAAAGCACTTAGCCATATCTTCACTTGAGTCAAATTTAAAAGTAGTAGATTGGTAGATGGGCAAAACTCTAGGTTCACCATTTTTCGGTTGCCAGCCACTTTGCACACATTTTGTATCAATATTGTAAGACATAATTCACCTCGAATTGATAATAATTAAATATAATGGTAATAAAATAGCATAAATATTGTGTTTTGAAAAAAAGCAAATAATAGTTTACTATGTTTTAGCTTAAAGCTGAATAGAGCACTTGAGTTTTGCGAACATTCGTTCTAAGTGCTATAATTTGACAGGATTGTGTATTACATTTTATTCAAGTGAGGGATATAGATGACAAAAGCCGTAAGGTACGATAATGAGAGTATTTCAGCATTAAAAGGTGCTGACCGAGTTCGCTTAAGACCGAGTGTTATTTTCGGCTCTGATGACTTAAATGGATGCCAACATTCATTTTTTGAAATACTTTCGAATTCAATTGATGAAGCGCGAGCAGGTTTCGGTCACAAGATAACCGTGACCAGATTTCAGGACGGTAGTCTCTCAGTTGAAGACGAAGGTAGAGGTGTTCCTGTTGATTTCAATGAAAATGAACAACGCTATAACTGGGAATTGGTTTATTGTGAACTTTATGCTGGCGGAAAATACGATCAAAATGGAATTAATTATGAATTTAGCTTAGGACTTAACGGTTTGGGTGCTTGTGCTACACAGTATGCTTCACGTTATTTCGAAGTTGAGGTCGTTAGAGATGGCTATCTTTATCAACTTAATTTTGAAAGAGGCGAAAATATAGGCGGTTTAATTAAGACCGAAACCAATCGTAGAAAAACCGGCACAATTCAGCGCTGGTTGCCGGATGATGATGTTTTTACAGAAATCTTTATTCCTAAAAGCTATTTCGAAGATGTTCTACAAAAACAGGCAATCGTCAATCCGGGTGTGAAATTTATCTTTATTGATAAAACAGATCAAACTACGACGGAATTTGTTTATCCTGAAGGAATCTTAGGCTATATTAATGAAATAAATTCAGAGACTCCTCTAACTGAAGGTTATTTATTCTCCGGTGAAGGTTCAGGTAAGGATCGTAAAGATAAAGAAGAATACAAAGTACATGCCGAAATTGCATTTGCCTTTAACAATGAGACTAATTTACTCAGCTATTATCACAATTCTAGTTGGCTTGAGCATGGTGGCTCACCGGACCGAGCAGTTCGTAATGCATTTGTCGCAGAATTTGATCGTGAGATTAAAGAAAGAGATAAATACAAAAACGGTGAAACTAAAATTGTATTCAGCGATATTGAAGATAGTTTGATCTTAATGATCAATTCCTTTTCATCATTTACTTCTTACGCAAATCAAACAAAAAAAGCAATTAATAATCGATTTATCCAACAATTTTTGACTCGTTTAATTCGTGAAAAATTGCAAATATGGTTTATTGAAAAACATGATATTGCAGAAAAAGTGATTGATCAAATATTAATCAATAAGCGAAGCCGTGAAAATGCTGAAAAGCAAAGATTAAANATTCGCAAAAAANTGATGGGCACTGTAGATAATATGTCCAATCGGGTCAGAAATTTTGTTGATTGCAAATCTAAAGATGTGAACAAACGTGAATTATATATAGTTGAAGGTAATTCTGCTTTGGGCTCGGTTAAAATGGCTCGAGACTCTGAATATCAAGGTGTTATTCCTGTCCGAGGAAAGATTTTAAATTGTCTCAAAGCAAGTTACAATCAAATTTTTAATAGTGACATCATAGTTGATTTATTAAAAATCTTAGGATGCGGNGTTGAAATTCATAGCAAGCATAATCGGATNCTCTCNGATTTTGATTTAAAGAAGTTGCGTTGGGATAAAATTATTATTTGTACTGATGCCGACGTAGACGGTTTCCAGATTAGAACTTTAATCTTGACGATGCTATATCGGTTGACTCCAACTTTGATTAATGAAGGTAAAGTATATATTGCGGAATCGCCATTGTTTGAGATTACTCATACATTAAAAGGTCTCGAAAAAACATATTTTGCCTATACAGAGCAAGAAAAGAATGAGATTCTTGAAAATCTCAAGAATGGCAGAGTTCATTTACAACGTTCAAAGGGTTTAGGTGAAAATGAGCCGGAGATGATGTGGCAAACCACAATGAATCCTGAAACCAGACGTTTAATTCAAGTTATGCCTGAAGATAAAGAAAGAATGTTCAATACATTCAATTTATTGTTGGGTGATAATCTGGCAGGTCGCAAACAATATATTGCTGATCATGGTCATGAATATATGGATATGTTGGATGTAGTTTAAAAAATGAGCAAAAAAAAAGATATTAATACTGAACATATCGATTTAATTGAACGTTCTCCAATCACAAAAACTTTAAAGAGTAATTATATGCCCTATGCAATGAGTGTCATTGTTTCCAGGGCAATTCCCGAGATAGACGGTTTCAAACCATCTCATCGCAAATTGTTATATACCATGTATCGCATGGGTTTAATGAAAGGGCCCAGAGCAAAAAGTGCCGACATCGTTGGCCAAACTATGGCTTTGAATCCACATGGAGATCAGGCTATTTATGAAACAATGGTCAGAATGACCAGAGGAAATGGCGCTTTAATTAACCCCTGGATCGATTCCAAAGGTAATTTTGGTCGAGTTTATTCAAGAGATATGCAATATGCAGCATATCGATACACGGAAGCACGTCTTGATCAAAGTTGTGAAACTATTTTTTCCGGTATGAATAAAAATGCTGTTGAATTTGTAGATAACTATTCAGGCACATTTCAAGAGCCGGTATTACTTCCTGCTATATTTCCTACCATACTAGTCAATGCAAATCAGGGGATTGCTGTTGGTATGGCTTCTAATATTTGTTCTTTTAATCTAAAGGAAGTTTGTGATGCAACCTGTGCTCTGATAGATGATAATGATACTGATCTTTTTAAATATATGCCGGCACCGGATTTTTCGACCGGCGCAAAAATTATTTATGAAGAAGATGTAATGAAAAACGTATATGATAATGGACGCGGTTCAATAAAGATGCGAGCCATTTACAATATTGATACAAAAAATAAATGCATTGAAATTACTGAAATACCTTATTCAACTACCGTTGAAGTAATTATGGAAGACATAATTGATCAAACAAAAAAAGGTACCTTGAGAGAAGTTACCGGTGTAAGAGATGATACGGATCTCAATGGATTAAAACTTACCGTTGATTACCGACCAAGTGCTGATCCTGAATTATTAGTTCAAAAATTGTTTAAAGTTACTTCAATGCAGAGCAATTTTTCTTGTAACTTCAATTTGCTAATCAAGGGGAAACCTAAGGTCCTAGGTGTAAGAGATATCTTATTTGAATGGTTAGATTGGCGACGAGAATGCTTATCTAATGAGTATTCTTTTGAAATTGATGAAAATAAGAAAAAATTACATATATTAAAGGGTTTGGAAGCAATCCTCCTGGATATAGACAAAGCGATAAAAATTATTAGACAGACAGAAAAAGATAGTCAGGTAATTCCTCGTTTAATGCAAGGTTTTTCAATTGATGAAATCCAAGCTGAAGCTGTTGCTGAAATAAAATTACGTCAGTTAAACCAGGAATATATCATCCGTAGAATCAAGGATATCGAGGAATTAGAAACTGAGATTAAAAGAATTTCTCAGATTATCGGTAATAAGAAAAAACTCAATCAAGAGATAAAAAAGCAACTAAAAGATGTTGCTAAAAAGTACGGTAGAGAACGTTTAACGCAAATAGTAGATGAAGAAAAAATTGAAGTTGCTGAAGAAGAAGATTTCATCGAAGATTACAATCTCAAGTTTTTCTTTACAGCGGAAGGCTATTTAAAGAAACTTGCTTTAACTTCTCTTAGGAGTGCGGGTGATTTAAGGCTGAAAGAGAACGATCGCATTGTTCAAGACATTGAGGCTACCAATAAATCAGAAGTATTGTTTTTCACAAATCAAGGTGAAGTATATAAAATGCATGCCTATGATATTGAAGATTCTAAACCTTCCGAACTGGGCGAATATACACCAAATCTATTAGAATTAGAAAAAGATGAAGAAGTGATAGCTATTCATGTGACAGATGAAGAGTATGCAGGATATTTAATTCTCGGATTTGCTGATGGTCGTTGTGTAAAAATTTCAGTAGATAATTATTATACTAAAACCAATAGACGAAAATTACGTAATGCTTTTTATGATGGATCACCTTTAATTGGGATTTTATATCAAGCTGAAGAAAATTCGGGTAAAGATATTATTATGCAAAATGATCAAGATCGCATGATACTGGTCGGAAGTGATCGCATTAAATTAAAGGCTACCAGAAATTCGCAGGGGAACCGAATTATGACCTCAAGAGATGATCATTTGGTTGATTTTATGGGATTTGCAGATCAATTTCCGGATAAATATGATCTAGATTATTATCGAGTAAGAACCTTACCTGCTGCCGGTAGATTTATTAAAGAAGAAGATATGGCTGCTAAACAAATGAGTTTAACCGAAATACATGATGAGTAATTTCAGAAATGAAAGACTATACGATCAAAGATAAAAAAAATACTTGGAAATGGATAACTGTAATAATAGCTTGTCTTGCTGTTATAGGCAGCCTTATCTTGCTTTCTCATTACAATAAACAAGCAGATTATGAAAGCTCTTTTGGTGATTTTTTAGAAGATGGAGAATATGAAAGTGCTCTGAAATTGTATCGTGAAGTTCAAAATTATGCGACTGATAATTCTGCTACTGCACAAGAAAAAGAGCGCTATCGTAATTTGCAGTCTTCATATGAAAAACTGGTTGAAACCAGAGTTGAAAAAATTATTGAGCAATTAAAACTCGGTGATAATTTAAGTTCAGATAATGCGGCATTCGTTAAAGAATTAAATGAAGTTACTGGAGCCGCCATTTCACCTATCTTAAATCGTGAAACAGAGTCCTGGTTGGACGGGGTAATAGATTATCATCATTGGAACCATCTTGTTGCTACATTTAAAGATTTTCCCAATTTAAAAGTTAATGTTGACAACCTGCTCAAACAAACAGAACAGCTAAAACTTGCCGCTGAAAAATTTGCAGAAGCAAGCAAGCTTGAAAACATCGATGAATGGAGTCTGGCTTGGCAAAAATGGCAGGAAATAATTGATGATCCCGAAATTGGACGTTTTGCTCAAAACTATGCTGAATATAGACTTGGTATTTTTCAGAAAAATATTTACCAAGACTTGATTCTTTTAGCAGATCGGCATATTGAGGGTGGACGCTATTATTCAGCAAAGATTATTTTAGATCGATTATTTGATGCTTTTCCTAATGAAAGTGAAATTACAGAAAAACTCCAAATATGTAATGATAAACTACCAAACCAAATCAAGACTTGGGAAGGCAGTGTCGAACATATTGCGATCAGGCCATTAATTGTTGACGTAGAGCGAGCTGAACAAGGTCCTTACAAAACTTTTGCCGAAACAGGTCTTTTGACTACGGGTGAATTTGAAAAATTACTATCTGAACTTTATGAGCGGGATTATGTTTTGATTAGCGGAGAAACATATATGAATTATCCTGAGGAGTATCCTCAGGTAATTGTACCTTTAGGGAAGAAACCATTAGTGATGATATTTAATCAATACCAATATTCAACTCAATATAAAGAATCTGGAACTGCTGAACAACTTTTTTATGAGGCTGAAACTAATCAATTCCTTAGTAGACTTGTAGCAAACAAACCTGAGACTGCGGTTGAAAATAAAGATGCTGTCAGTATCTTAAATAATTTTATCTCAGAACATACAGACTTTAGTTTTAATGGAGCAAAAGCAAGAATTTCTTTAACTGTGGATGAAAATGTCTTAGGTTACACTGTAAGTGAAGAACAAACACAAAATACAATTCAAAAAACGNAAGAGTTAGGACTTGAAACTTATATCCTGGCAGATAAAACTGATGAAGATAAAGAAAAGTATTATCAGCTGCAAAGCAATGACTTGCAAGAGTTAATCACAGCTTTAAAGCAACACGGCTATACTTTCTGCAATGGAACCCGCAACGGATCTGACCTAAGTGCTATGTCTTATGCTGAACTTGTACAAAACATTTCAAGTTGGAATGATTTGATGATTCCTTATTTGGGTAATGTAAGTTCACTTGCTTTTCCGGGTGGTGCCAATGTCTATCATGATGTAGCAAAATTAGAGTATTTGATTGATTCCGGATATTGTACTTTCTATGGAGAGGGACCCAATGTATATAATTTTGATGGTATAGATTATTTGCATTTTGATTTTACATCAATTAACGGCTCAACTTTAAGTTCGGCAGAACATTGGAATCTAGATAGATTTCTTGATGTAGCTGATGTTATGGAAGATTGGCGAAATGAAAAATAAATCAGAATTAACTGTAATTGATATTAAACCTCGAGGGTATTGTAAAGGTGTAGTAAGAGCTTTACAAATTGTCAAGAATACCAGAATCAATAATCCTGAAGCAGAGATCAGCATTTTAGGTAAAATAGTTCATAATCGATACATTACAGAAGCCTTAGATTACTACAATATTAAAACTATTGACATACCGGGTTTAAAGAGAGAAGAACTTTTGGAATATGTCGATCAAGGTATTTTGATTCTTTCAGCACATGGCAGCAGTGCACGGCTGATAGAATTGGCCAAAGCCAAAGGACTTACCGTAATAGATGCGGTTTGTAATGATGTGGTTTCAACTCATGAAATTATTGCCGAAGCATCTGCAAAAAACAAACAAATTGTTTTCATCGGTAAGAACAATCATCCTGAAACAGAGGCTATTTTAGATAATTTCCCCGCTGCGCATTTGATCACTAAATTGTCCGACGTCAATTCATTACAGCTTGATCCAAATAAAGAAATTCTGATTACCAATCAAACAACATTATCAATTTTGGAGATTCAAAACATTATTCAAAAAATTCAATCAAATTATCCTATTGCTGAAATAAGTAATGAAATTTGTGGTGCTACCAGAGTGAGACAGGAAGCAATTATCAAACATTCTGATTTGGACGCTTTACTTGTAGTGGGAGATCCGGATAGCAATAATTCAGCAATGCTGGCTCAAATTGGCCGAGAGCATGGAATAGGATATGTGATGCAAATTGAATCAATAGATGATTTAATAATATCAGATATAAAAAAAGGTTGGCGTATAGGGGTAACCTCGGGCGCCTCAACACCTACATATTTAACACAAATGATTTCGGATTATTTAAAACAAGTTAATCTTGATCAACCACAAGCTAAACCTGAGATTGATTTGACTAAAATTTTAGATTGATCTTTTTTATATTAAATCTTTTATTTTAACCAAGGAGAACATTGTGCTCAGAAAGTTGTATTTAGAAAAATGGAAACCGGATTATAAAGCTGATAATTTACTAGAGATTGATTGGGCAGAATTTAAATCAGAAGGCATTGAATTCGTGTTTTTGGATATAGACAATACTTTGGCAGAACATGGGTCCAGACAAGCAGATCAATATGCACATCAAGTTGTGAATTTGATTAGAGAACACGACCTGCCTTTATGTATATTGTCAAATGCATTAAATGACAGGATTGAAGAATATGCCAAATCTTTAAATGTTGATTTTATGGGACAAGCCAATAAACCGAGTACGAAACAAATAACAGCTAAACTGAAAGAGTTAAATGTTGAGCCTGGAAATACTCTGTTAATAGGTGATCAATTGTTTACCGATATTTGGGCAGGGAATAAAGCAGGCTGTGTAACAATATTAGTCAAACAGCGCTTTTTAAAGGAAGCATTTCAGGTCAGAATAAAACGAGGCTTAGAACGTTTTTTGCTCAGTCGTTATGATAATCACACTGATAAAGCTAAAAATTCTGATCGAAATTAACTTTGTTCGCTGTAAATCGCTCAAACTTGCAACACTTATCTTATTAATTTAAAATAACAAGCATCAATTAAAGAGTAAAAATGTAGTTTCAAATATAGTGGTTTTGAAGCGGTATTAGCCCGAGTGGGCAGAGGAGGAAAATATGATAAGTGCTGGAGACTTCCGCAATGGTGTAACATTTGAAAGAGATGGGGAAATTTATCAAGTAATAGAATTTCAACATGTCAAACCCGGAAAAGGTGCTGCCTTTGTCAGAACAAAATATCGCAATCTGAAAACTGGAACTATTAGGGAAGATAGTTTTAATCCTTCTGAAAGATTTACACATGTACAATTACTCAGAAGAGATATGCAATACTTGTATGCTGACGGTGATCTGCATTATTTTATGGATAATGAGACTTATGAGCAATTACCAATAATGCAAGATTTATTGGGAGATAGCCTGAATTACCTCAAGGAAGGCACAGTCTGTCAAATTATATCTTATGACGGAGAGATAATCAGTATTGAATTACCGATTTTTGTAGAGCTTCTAATTACAGAATGTGAGCCTGCAGTAAAAGGAGACACCGCAACTAATGCTACAAAGACAGCAGTAGTTGAAACGGGTGCTGAAATTAGAGTACCTTTATTTGTCAATCAAGGAGATATAATAAAAATAGATACTCGCACCGGAGAGTATGAAGAAAGAGTTCGTACTTAGTAGGACGAAAAATAAAGGTTAGCTTAATGTCATATCTGGCAGAACATTCAATAAAAGGTGAACGCACAATGTCTCAAGGTTTTGTGGCACAATATGCCGCAGAAGCCGCCAGACAAATTGAGGGTGTTTTAGATCTCGATTCCGGTGTTTTGGTAAGTATTAAACAAGCTTTAGGTGTTGAGCATGAGGGTCGTGGAGTAAAAGTCGAATTTGGTCCGGATAATTCGGAATTTGTTACTGTAACGATTTATCCGATTTGTGAATTCGGTTATGTTTTACCGGAGGTGGCTTGGAACATCCAAGAAAAAGTAAAAGAAGACGTTGAGCGTTATACNGGTCTTGTCGTCGATTTTGTTCATGTTCAGGTTATGGGTGTTGGGCAAGATGATCGAAAAAATACTTTTATTAATAGAACCCGATTAGAGGAGCAATAGCATGGATCGCATAAATAGACTGATACGCATAATATTGTCGTTTTTCTTAGCCTTACTTTCTTTAACATTTATTACAGCTTTAATCAGCCAAGAATTGATGAGTGGAATTGTTACCTTATTGGTAAGAATAGGTAGTAAATCACAGACTAGAATAGTGTTTACAGTCATTTTTGCAGTGATGTTTCTAGGCGCCCTCTATACATTGGTTAATACGATACTTACCGGAAGATTGCGCAGAGCAAGAGTATCTGAAGGTCAAATGGGTAAGATTGACATAGGTGTTGATGCTATTGAAAGTGTTGCTTTAAACGCTGCTCAATCAGCTCAAGCCGGTGTTAAAGCAGCTAAAGCTCGTGTGGCTCCTTTTAAAGGAGATCGCTTATCTGTAAGATTAAGTGTGATGGCTTATTCTAATGTAGAATTACCGGCTATGATGGCAAGAGTTCAGGAACGCGTCAAAAAGGATGTAGAGCGATATACGGGTATTGAGGTTGCAGAAGTTATTGTCAAAGTAAGCCGTGTAGATACGATAGCAGCTAGGATAGAATAAAATCGTGAGGAGTCTTTATGAGAGATAAGAAGAATATCTTTTCTGCTCTGATTGACAATCTAAGCGAAAGCGGAGCAGGGAAAAAAGGAGCATTGATAGCTTTTGTCATAGCTCTACTGCTTGTTATTTTCGGTTTATTAAAAACGATTTTTATTCTAATTATTACTGTGCTTGGTTATTATATCGGGGTAAGATATTTTTCGAGTGAAAGATCTATCAAAGAGCTTTTTGATAGAATATTCCCACCGGGGAGATATAGATAAGATAGGCTTAATATGGAAGGACTTTTAAAACGCGGTAAAATTAGAGAATATGCTTTTATGTTTCTATATCAATTGGAGATACAGAACTTAAATACAACATTCCAAATGCAAAATTTTTTGAAAGATTATCCCATTCCTGACAAGCAGATTGATTTTTTTAATACAAGAGTCGAAGGTGTAACCAGAGAAAAAACATCATTAGATAGAACTCTTGAACCTTTTCTAGTTAAATGGACCTTGGATCGTTTGCCAAAGATTGATTTAACTCTACTCAGACTAGCAGTCTTTGAAATGGAATTTTTGGAAGAAATTCCAAATAATGTTGCTATTTCGGAAGCAGTTCGTTTAGCCAAAATATATAGCACTGAAGATTCATTTTCCTATATTAATGCAATATTAGGCAATATAGATCGAAAAACGTTTAAAGATAACAGGTAATATGGCTTACTCCGTTTCAGAAGTAAATCACATGGCTGCTGAGCTATTTGCGGCGAATCCTACTTTTAACAGGATTGAAGTTTATGGTGAGATTTCGGGAGGTAAATTATATCCGTCAGGTCATTACTATTTTACTCTGAAGGACGAAAATTCTACACTTAGCTGTGTGATGTTCAGATCAGCTTATAATAGAATCAATTTTACGCCGGAGAATGGTACCAAAGTTACCTTAACCGGTAACGCTACAATCTATGAAAAAGCGGGGCGCTTTCAAATATTAGTTCAGGATATGAATCCTCAAGGTGTCGGAGATTTGCATCGCAGATTCGAGCTCTTAAAAGCTGAACTACGTAAAAAAGGTTATTTTGCTGATCAGAGAAAAAAACCTATTCCTCAATTACCACAAATAATAGGTATTGCAACTTCCTCTGCAGGAGCTGTAATTCAAGATATGCTTCATGTTTTAAGACGCCGTTTCCCCGGATTCAAGTTGCACTTCATTCCGGTTGCAGTACAAGGTGAGACTGCAGCAGCCCAAATAGCTCAGGCAATCAATATTTTCAATGTCAAAAATCAGGTCGATGTTATAGTGATCGCACGCGGAGGTGGCTCGATTGAGGATTTATGGGCATTTAATGAAAAAATTGTCGCTGATGCAATTTTTGCTTCTGAAATCCCTGTNGTTTCGGCTGTCGGGCATGAAACAGATTTCACAATTGCCGATTTTACTGCTGATTTAAGAGCACCTACACCATCTGCTGCTGCTGAATTAATTGTTCCGGAAAAATCTTCTTTATATCAAATGCTAGAGCAAGAACAAGAACAGCTCATTTTTATCATGCANAAACAAATAACCGATGCGAAGCGAACTTTAACAAATTTTCTTGATCGACCTGTCTTTACACAACCCAAGTTGATTATTGATCAGAAAAGACAAATGATCGATGAAATACATAATCGTTTGTTTCGTGAATTTAAATATCAAACAATTGGACAAAAACGGGTTATACTAGATTTAAGAGAAAGACTCGGTTTATATATTAATAATATATTGCGAAATAGAGTACAAGAGTTTAATAATCTGGAAGCAAAGCTGAATGCATTGAATCCTTTTGCAATACTTAATCGAGGTTATACTTATGTTGAAGATGTCGAAGGAAAAATCATTGATTCAGCTTATGGAGTCAATCCGGATCAAAANATGATACTTCATTGGTATGACGGAACTGCTGAAGTCAAAGCAACAAAAATTAATCTAAAGAAGATAAGGAATGAAAATGACTGAAAAATTACCCTTGGATTTATTGCAAGAACAGAGTATTACTGAAGAAAAGGGCCAAGCTGAAAAACAAAAGAGTCCTTCAAGCGCTCAAAAAGAACCTGAATCATTTCAAAAAGCTGTGCAGGAATTAAAAACAATTGTCGAGCAATTGGAAAATGTACAAGGAGACTTAGACAAATCTGTGGCGCTGTTTCAAAGAGGAATGCATCTTGCAAAGTGGTCTGAAGGTTATTTGGATCGGATGGAAGAACAAATAACAGAAATCATTGCAGACAATGATTTACAAGATGAAGATTAACTTTTGCGGTATTAATAATGAAAGAGGTAGATTATGAGCAAATTCATGGAAAAAAATGCAGATTTTGTGCATAAAATTGAAGCTGAAATTATTCGACTTACCTCGGAACCTCAATTAAGTTCTGATCAGGTTGTAGCAGAAGCAATTCGCTATAGTCTACTTTCCGGTGGCAAAAGAGTTAGACCGGCACTGACGATGGCTATTGCGGAATCTCTNGGNACTGTGCTTGCTCCTGAATTGGTTAGCTTAGCTTCTGCAATAGAAATGATTCATACATACTCTTTAATTCATGATGATTTACCCTCAATGGATAATGATGATTTAAGAAGAGGAAAACCGACTAATCACGTCATCTATGGTGAGGGTATGGCCATTTTAGCAGGTGATGGACTGTTAAATATGGCNTATGAGGTGTTGTTCGATCTTTGTACTAAACGACCGGATTTAATAAATGTTTGCCGGTTAATTGCAAAAGAGGCAGGCGTACATGGAATGATTGGTGGACAAAGTATGGATTTAACCGAAATAAAATTGTCCGATCAAGATGCTACTTTCGACTATTTAATAAAATTGCAAAAACTTAAAACGGGTGGACTGATCAAAGCTGCAATATTAAGTGGTTATTATTATGCTAAATCAATGCTAAACTCAGATATGTTTACTTCTGAATTGGAGCAACTATTTATCGATTATGCGGATAAATTGGGATTAGCTTTTCAAATCAGAGATGATATTTTAGATGTGATTTCTACAGAAGATGTTTTGGGCAAATCGATCGGTAAAGATGCTAGAGACGACAAGTTAACTTTTGTTTCTCTTTTAGGAATTGAAAAAACAAAGCTTTTTGAGACGAAATTACATGACGAAATTTTTGAAATTTTAGATAAACTAAAATCCTTATCAGTGAAGATTGACTTTATCAGCCATTTCACTTTAGTTTTGATGCATAGAGATTATTAAGTTTCGCTCATTTCTAATAGATTGTTACGAAGATAGCTTTTTAAGGATTGCCGTGTATAATTAATTACATATTTATGCAAAATAAGCTATAATGATAAATATTATACGTGGAAAGATTTTTCAATGAAAAGAATTGCTATTTATCCTAATAGATCACGTGATCCTGACTTTAAGGTTACTAATTTATTGGTTGAGGAAATTGTTAAACATGGGGGCACTCCTATCTTGGAGCCTGAATTAGCAGGAGGTTTTCGTTCACCACATATTGAATTCAATTCTTATTCAAATTGTGATCTGATCATCTGTTTAGGTGGCGACGGAACGTTCCTTTCAGCTGCCCATCATCCGTCTGCCAAAGGTTTACCGCAAATGGGGGTAAATTTAGGTAGTGTTGGTTTTCTAGCTGAAATTGAACCTGACCAGATAATAGGAGCAGTGCCTCTGTTGTTAAGAGGAGAATATCAAATAGAAAAGCGGATGATGCTTGATGTTAAATGTTACGACAATAATTCAAATTTGATAGACCACGGTTATGCTTTAAATGACGTTGTGCTTTGCAGAGGTGGAGGTAATACAGGAATATTAACTGTTGATTTGTGTATAGATGATAACTCTGTCGAGCGGATTCCCGGTGACGGCATGATAGTTTCAACTCCTACCGGCTCAACAGCTTATAATCTTGCTGCAGGTGGACCAATAGTACATCCCCAAGTCAATATAATATTGATAACTCCTTTAGCACCGCATACTCTGCATAATAGAACTTATATTGCAAGCGATCAGGCAGTTGTAAAGATGCAATTAGTCAAGAAATCCGGTCCGGCAATTTTTTCAATTGATGGTAGACAAGATATTGAAATAGAAGATGATTATTATGTATTACTCAGCGGATCTGATTTCAAATTTAGCAAAATTCGCTTGGACGGAGATAAATTCTACCAAACTCTATCCAGCAAAATCCAATTAAGAGGTCAAGCAAGATGAATCCATCGAAGAATTTAAGACAAAGTAGAATTCTACAGATTATTAAACAAAAGAGTATTGAAACTCAAGAAGAATTAGTGAACGCACTCAAAGATTTCAATATGGACGTAACCCAGGCGACTGTTTCCAGAGACATAAAAGAGCTGGGTATTCTTAAAGTAGCCACCGGTCACGGCAAACAAAAATACGTACCGATGACTCAAAGTGGAGAAGGCGCTTCCGGAAGATTAATGACCATCTTTGTTGAAGCGGTAATTGCTTTGGAAAACACAGACAGTTTCGTAATTATTCAAACTCTTCCAGGAATGGCACAAGCAGCTGCAGCTTCTCTTGATTCAATGCATTTAGAACAAATATTAGGTTCAATTGCAGGAGATGATACGATTTTTGTAGCGACAAGATCTGCTCAAGATGCCATTAAACTTAAATCAATTCTATTTTCAATATCCAATATTCATTCCATACCTGAAGGTTGAACAAAAGGAAAATTTATTAATTAATGTTAAAAAGAGTAGAAATTAATAATTTTGCTTTGATTGAAACCGCCATTTTTGAGCCGGGTAAACATCTGACNGTAATCAGTGGTGAAACAGGTGCAGGTAAGTCATTATTAATTGATGCACTGGGCAGTTTGACCGGCAAGCGCTCTAATCGCGAAGTGGTTCGTACCGGATCAGACTTTGCAAGAGTTGAAGCAGTTTTTGAGATCAGTCCACAATTGATGGAATTAGAACTATTTCATGAAATAACAGAAGATAATTTACTGTTTCTAAGTCGTGAAATCTTTGCGGATGGAGGAAGCCAAGCAAGGATTAACGGTCGTCTAGCTAATATTTCAATGTTGAAGGAAGTTAGCGAATATTTAATTGGTTTACATGCCCAACATGAACAACAAGCAATTTTTGATGTCAATGAACAAAGAGCTTTGCTNGATCGCTATATAGGCAAAGAAATGTCNGATCTTTTGAAACAATGGCAGAGTTTGCTGCAAAATAGGAAAAGGCTTGTTCAACAGTTGAGAGAATATGGATTAAATCCTGCTGAACGTAGCAGACAACTGGACTTAATTAAATATCAAATAGAGGAAATTAAAGAAGCAGACTTGAAAATCGGCGAAGATGAGCAATTGCTAAAACGCAATAGGGCATTGGCGACCTTAACCAGGATGAAACAAGATCTAACAAAAAGTAGAGAAACATTATCCGCTGATACAGCACATGGTGCCGCCAGTTTACTTGCTCAGGCAGCGGGTGATTTAGAGTATAGCTCTCGTTATTCTGAAAAAATCAAACAATATCAAGCAGATTTAAAGCAGATGGCCGGAGAAATATCAGAATTAGCGATCAATTTATCAGATGTCTATAATGAATTAAAAGCGGAGCCGAATGAAGTAGAACTGATCAATCAACGTTTAGATTTGATTGATAAGTTAAAGATAAAATACGGTGATTCGATTGAGCAAATTTTAGATTATTTAAATCANGCTGAACTAAGACTAAATAAATTGCTAGAAGGGGAAGAGTTATTTGCCNCTTATCGCGAGGAACTACTGGCAAATGAAGAAAAAATCTCAAAAACAGGTAACTTAATTCATGATTTGAGAATAAAATCAGGAAAAATTCTTAGTAAAGAAATATGTNAAGCACTTAAAAAATTGGCAATGCCCAATCTTAAATTCATGGTAGAGGTCNAAAAANTAGAAAAAGGCGAGAAAGGTTATTATAGCAAATATGGCTCAGATCAAGTTCAGTTTTTTATTCAACCTAATCCGGGTGAACCTCTGATGCCATTGGACAGAATTGCTTCCGGCGGTGAAGTTTCTCGAATTCTTTTGGCAATAAAATCTATTTTAGGGCGCAATGAACAACTCACAGTTTTAATATTTGATGAAATAGATAGTGGGGTCAGCGGAGTCACTGCAATCAGTGTGGCTGAAATGTTAAGAGATCTTGCAACTGATAAACAAGTACTTTGTGTATCACATATGGCACAAGTTGCAGCAGCAGCCGATTCACATTTTTTAATTGAAAAAAATGTAATTCAAGATAGAACGCATACAGATTTAGTAGAACTTAAACCGAAAAACAGCTTACAAGAAATAGCAAGACTTCTATCCGGAAATCCGGAAGATCAATCTTCTTTAGCACTAGCTTCTGAAATGTATAATCTTTACCAACATCGTTAATCACTAACTGAAATAATTTGTTCCATATCTGAAGGCATTTCTGCCTCAAATTCCAAATATTGCTGTGTAATAGGATGGACAAAACCGATTAATCTTGAGTGTAAAGCTTGGCGTTTAATCTTTTTATCTAATGTTAATTGTTCTTTAGTCAATAAGTTTGCAAAATCTTTTTGAAATTCAGGATTTATTCTATTAGATGAGAAAAGATGATTAATAATTCTGAAATTTGAATCAGCATCAAATGTGCAATAATCAGCTATACCATAAAGGCCATCACCTAATAGTGGACGTGCGGAAAACAAACTATGAACTCTTATTTGATGGGTACGTCCTGTTTCTAGTTCAAATTCTACCCAATCAAAATTTTCAGCCGAATAAGATTTCACAACACTGTAGTGAGTTATTGCTGCTCTGCCTTTTTGGTCAACAATTCTAATCATGATGCTGTCCGGATCACGTTTTATCGGATGAACTAAGCTAGCTTGATCTTTAGGCCAATGCCCATGCGTAAATGCCCAATAGATGCGTTTGATCGGGTTTTGCACGATGCGATAATGAGCGTGAGGATGTTTAGCTATGATCAATGCCCCGGTAGTCTCACGGTCAAGTCTGGTAACTGAATGTAATTTTTGTTCGGATAGCAGATCTAAGAGTGTATTATCAGGATGGGACATGGTTGGATGAACTACTAGATTTGAAGGTTTGTTTACGACGATCAAATGATCATCTTCAAATAGAATTTCAACTCCGGGAATCGAATTAATTTTGGCAGGTGTTAATAAAGTAGCGTCCTTAACCGGATGAGCCACAATAAGATCTCCGGTATACACAGGATCAATCATTCTGGCGAGTTTGCCATTGATCCACAAATTGCCATATAGACGAATTCTTTTTTGCATTTGGCTTGAAATATTAAATTCATTAACCAAGGCATCTACAGCACGTTTTGCATTAATATTCTTCTTTACGATTAACCTGAATTCCATTCTTTTTAGAATAAACAATAAGTTAATAATGTCAACTTTGAACTATGTTTCAATCGGGTTTAAATTATATATTATTTGACGTTTTAAGCCTATTTTCTTACAATGTATAGCATGCATAAATAATTTTGCAATATAAATAATTTAGCAACTTGAAAAATGAATATGGAGGTGATCGCCATTTTGCAGTTTATAATTGGCTTGTTAATCGGTTTAGCAACAACTGTTGTCGTAACCGTTATTTATAAAAAAGGCTTGAGTAAACAGAGTAAAGAACTTGCAGCTGAAAGAATTAAAGCTAAAGAAGAAGCAAAACAATTAATTGTTGATGCTGAACTCCAAGGTGAAAATCGCAAAAGAGAATTGCTGTTGCAAACAAAAGAGGAAGTTCATCTCACTAAAACAGATTTGGAAAAATCAGCTCGTGAACAAAGACAAGAGTTACAACGTGATCGTAATCGACTAAATCAAAAAGAAGAGAATTATGAGCGTAAAGTTAATAATCTTGAACGTAAAGAAGAAGCTTTACAGATGAGAATAGAAGAAATAGATCATCAACAAAACCTGCTAAGTGAGAAGGAAAACAAAATTATCGCTGAAATGGAAAGGATCTCAGGATTAAGCATTAGTGAAGCCAGAGATCAGGTTCTAGACGAAGCGAGAGTAGAGTATCGTCATGATATGGCAATAATGTTACGTCAGATGGAAGAAGAAACAAATGAAATTGCAGAACGTGAAGCAAGAGAAATCATTGTTAACTCAATTCAGCGTTATGCATCGGATTATGTTTCAGAATCAACGGTTTCAGTAGTTGATCTGCCAAATGAAGAAATGAAAGGCAGAATAATTGGCCGAGAAGGCAGAAACATTAGAACTCTAGAGAATTTAACCGGTGTAGATTTAATTATCGACGACACACCTGAAGCTGTAATTATCTCAAGTTTCAATCCGGTTAGACGAGAAATTGCACGTTTAACACTTGAAAGATTAGTTTTTGACGGAAGAATTCATCCTTCGAGAATTGAAGAATCTGTAGCAAAAGCTAATAAAGAGGTTGAACAATCGATAAAAGAAGCGGGCGAAGAGGCGGTTTTTGAAACCGGAGTAGTCGGTTTGCATCCTGAGATTATACGTTTACTAGGGCGCATGAAATACAGAACAAGTTATGGCCAGAATGTGTTAAAGCATTCGATAGAAGTATGTTGGTTAACCGGTGCAATGGCAGCAGAACTTGGTTTAGATGTTATGTTAGCCAAGCGTGCCGGCTTATTACACGATATAGGTAAAGCTACAGACTTCGAACTTGAAGGAACGCATGTACAGATTGGATCTGAAATTGCTAAGAAATATAATGAAGGTCCGGTTGTAATCAATGCGATAGAATCACATCACGGTGATAAGGAAGCAACGGATTTGATTGCTAATCTAGTTGCAGCAGCTGATGCAATTTCAGCAGCCAGGCCGGGTGCGAGAAGAGAAAATGTCGAATCTTATATTAAGAGAATAGAGAGTCTGGAAGAGATTGCTAATTCTTTTGACGGTGTTGACAAAACTTATGCGGTTCAGGCGGGTAGAGAAATCAGAGTCATGGTAAAACCTGATCAGGTTACGGACGATGAAATGATCTTAAAAGCTCATGAGATTAGTAAAAAAATTGAAAATGAGCTTACATATCCGGGTATGATCAAAGTACAGATGATTCGCGAAAGTCGTGTTTCCGACTATGCAAAATAAAATAAAGGTTGAGTTTAATTAATTGTTAAGCTCAGCCTTTTTTTATTGTACATTTTTCTTACAATTTTTAATTATGGTACAATGTACGGCATGACAAATAGGATTAAAATCATATTTATCGGTGATGTTGTTGGTAGATCCGGTCGCCATATTGTAAAAGAAAAATTACCCGAACTTAAACAACGATATGGACTTGATTTTGTGTTTTGTAATGCTGAAAATTCTGCCGGCGGTATTGGGATAACTGCAATAACTGCGAAAGAGCTGTTAGAATCCGGTGTTGACGGAATTACTTTAGGAAATCATATCTGGGGACAACGTATCTGGTTACAGCAGGCAAGGCAGTTTAAGCAAGTTTGCAAACCGTTGAATGCGCCTGCAGCCTGGCCGGGATATGATCATGTTCATATTCAACAAAACGATTTTAGCCTTGTTTTGATCAGTTTAATGGGGCAAGCTTTTATTCAACCTGCATTGGCAAATCCATTTCGCACAATAAGAGAACAGCTTCCTTTGCTAAAAGATAAATATCAAACGGATAATGTAATTGTTGATTTTCATGCTGAAAGTACTGCAGAAAAAATAACCATGGGTTATTTGTTGGAAGATAAAGTATCGGCCGTTTTAGGAACGCATACTCATGTACAGACTGCAGACGAAAAAATTCTGGGTAATGGAACAGCCTTTATCTGTGATGTAGGAATGACCGGTCCGATGAATGGTGTTTTGGGTATGAGTAGAGATACCGCTGTTGAACGTGCTTTAAATTTGATGCCTGCATCATATCGTTTAGAGAAGGACTCCTTAACCGGATTGAATGCAGTTGTTTTATCATTGGATCCTCAAACAGGAAAGACAATTAACATAGAAAGAATACAGATTGTAGATAATGTTTTTAAATAAATTAAAATCTCAGATTGTAAAAGGCAAATTTGTCTGTACATTGCTTATTATTTGCGGTGTTTTACTCAGCTCTTGTTCACGTTCAGAAAAAGAACAAACTATAGATCAAGATCAATCCGATCTTGTAATAGAGTCTTCTGAGCAAAGTAACACTATTCAAGACCGTACAAATAGTCAATCAGCTGCTTTACGAGTGTATTGGCAGACGAGAACAGATTATAATCCTTTAAATACTTTTGATTATTCAGGGCGAGCAGCTTTTCAATTGATGTTTCGTTCAATTCTGCAAATTGATAAATCAAACGTATTAAGAATGGATTTAGCGCGCAATGTGATATTTGTTCCGGAAAAGAGTTTATACAGAATAGAATTGACTCCCGGTATTACTTTTTCTAATGGTCAATTGATCAGCTCAGCAGATTGTGCTGCTTCAATCATACAATATAGAGAAAACTTGCAAAAGTTTATCAACCCGGAAGCTAAAGATACAGTTGAAGAGGAGCTGTTAATTGAAGAAGAGGAACAGATCTCGGATCAAACTCAAGATTATTCTGAGAGGTTTAAAGACTATCCTGACCTGTTTAAGCTGCATCAGTTTTTTTCTGCACGAGAAATTAGTGAATTTATTGAAAGTAAGTTATTAGAAAAACAATTAGAATTATTAAATTTAATCAAAGACATTAAAATAATTGACAATGAAAAATTTGAGATTCTTTTGGTTGCGGATGACCAAACAGATCCAAAACAGAATCAGAGAGATGATGAACAAGAAGTGATCGAAGATCCGAATATAGATCAAGAAACATTAGAAGCTGATCAGATTACTGAAACTGAAACTGAAGCTGAAACTCCGGAAAACCATTATGAATTTGACCCGGGACTATTGTCCGGCTTAACAATGCCTATTATTCCTGCAGACCAAGTTAATTCAACCGGGATTATCAGCATAACCAGTGATAGGTATACTTATCAGGAATTCGACTCAGGAAAATTAATTTTGCAGTCAGTTGATCCCGATAAACCATTGCAACAAATTGAATTAATAAGCTATGCTAGCACTGCTGATGCTATGTCAGCATTAGTAAATGATCAATTAGATTTGATTCTATTAACTGAAGAGAATTATAACTTATATAGTAAACACGGTAGCCAGAATATTATTTCATTTCCCGGACAAAGATATTATTATTTTTCATTCGGTTCAGGAACAACGATCAATGATCCTGAAATACAAGAGCAAGTCCTTAATATTTGGCAAGTAAGAGATGATTTAGCATCTGATTTCTCAGGTGATCAATCAAAAAATCAATTGCCATTACAATATACAGATCAAGCAATTTCAGCTTTTGGGCTTTTTGAATTTGAAACGACTTTATTTTCAGATAATAAAATTACTGATTTGAGCCATGATCAATTGGAGCTAAGAATGATAGTACCTGAAACTAATCTTGAAAGTGACTGGGCATTCAGACTTAGAGAAAAATTATTAAACCTTAATCTGGATTTAAAAATTACATATATACCATTAGAAAACTATCCCGCAGCTATAGCAGAAGGAGATTATGATTTGGCTCTAAATCGACTTGATTTAGCATATCCGATGTCAATCTTTGATTCTTATGAGCAAATTTCTTCCGGAATTACAGAAAGATTCACTGAAGAAGATAATGCTTTAGCACATGAAATAGATGTATATTTTAATTCTGTCGATCGTCATACCGATCCAAAAATATTTAGTGAAAAAAGCATTTCTTATAGAACACTTATTTTTGAAAATTTCAACGAATTGAATATATTAGGGATAGGTTTTGCTCCTACAGGGATTTTTCTTTCGAAAAATGTTGAAGGTACAACTGAATCCTATTTGGCAGAGCCGTATCTGGGTGTGGAGGAATTATGGGTTTGGCAATAATGATAACTTTGGTAATTGTTTTACTCGATCAGATTACTAAATATCTGATTGTGAATAATTTGGCACTCGATGAGAGTATTATTGTAATTAAGGATTTCTTTTCTATTCACCACATCAGAAACAGTGGCGCTGCTTGGGGAATCTTTTCAGATAAAAGTTGGGGCATACATCTTTTAACTATCATATCATTAGTAGCTTCCTTGTTTATTTTATATCTGATTTTTATAAATAAAATAAGACCGGCACAAGTTCTTTTAGCTTTAATTTTGGGAGGAAGTTTAGGCAATTTAATTGATAGAGTCCGTTATAATAATGTAGTTGATTTTCTCAGTTTTAAATTTGGTACTTATTATTTTCCGAATTTTAATGTTGCAGATATGTCAATTGTAGTTGGGGCAATTTGTCTAGCAGTTTATTTCATGGTAAAACCTGACCAATTAGAACAAATACGAATCTCACATAAAGCAGATCAGATAACAAATGAGGAGAAATAATTGCAAGAATCAAGAAGAATAATTATGGACGAAAAAGCTGTCCGGATTGACAAATGGTTAGCAATGAAATTTCCGGAATTCTCCCGTTCTCAAATTACAACAGCGATTCGTGAAGGCAATATTACAGCAGGAAATACGATTAATCTAAAACCGAAGGATATTCTTCCGCCGGGTACTGAAATTATAGTAAGACTAATAAATAATGATAGCTTTGAATTTGAACCTCATCCTCAAACTATGCCACTAGATATTATATATGAAGATCAGGATCTGATTGTTCTTAATAAACCGATTAATTTGGTTGTGCACCCCGGAGCAGCTAATTCTGATCGAACCTTAGTTAATGGATTGCTTGAATACACTAAGGGTAATTTATCTGATATAAACGGCAAACAAAGGCGGGGTATTATTCATCGCTTGGACAAAGATACATCCGGTTTGATTTTAATTGCTAAAAACAATAAATTTCATCAAGCGATGCAGGACTTGTTCAAAAAAAGAAAAATTCAAAGAATTTATCGAGCACTTGTTTGGAATGTACCGAAAAGTCCAAAAGGAACAATAGATGCACCAATTGGTCGTGATCCTTTAAACAGGACAAAAATGGCTGTGATTCCGGATGGAAAATCCGGATTGACTTATTTCAGTCTCTTGTCCGAGTTTAATTATGGTATAAACCATACGCCAGCCAGTGAATTAGAAGTTGAGTTATATACCGGAAGAACTCATCAGATACGAGTGCATTTAGCTTACATCAACTTGCCTATTATAGGTGATCCTCTTTATAATTTGGGCAGAGATAAATTTGATTTGCCGGCCCAAGCTTTGTTTGCTGCAAAACTAAAGTTTGAACATCCATTTAGTTTTGNAAAGCTGGAATTTGAGATTGAAGCTCCGGCTTATTATAAACAAGCTGTTATGCGTTTAAGTAACCAACTATAAAAGGATGATTATTTTGAGGAGAAATGACACACAAGTATAGATTACTACAGATTTCAATATCATTGATCTTAATTATTTCCGGTTTTATTTTGGCCAGACATTTTATATTGGTTCGAGCAGAATTGGATAATACTGTCAATATTGCTGAAATACAAAAAGCACAGCAAGAGTTGACGGAACTAGAAAATGAGCGTGACAAAATAGAGTTGGAATATCAAATTATGCGTAAAGAGTTATCGGATTTGTGGCATGAAGTAATTGCTGATGATGAAACTCAAGAAGTTGATATCCTGAATTCATTAGAAGATACTCGAAAAAAAGCCGGATTAACAGATGTTAAAGGTCACGGTTTAGTCCTGACGATCAATGATAAGGAAGGCTATGATCCATATGAAGATCCGATTGAATCTCTGATTCATGATCAAAATATCATTTATCTAATTGATCTATTAGCAGACAATGGAGCTCAGGCAATTTCAGTTAACGATCTACGTGTAGTTAATTCCAGTAAGATTTTTTGTATAGGTACAACCATTCTTTGTAATAAACAAAGAATGTCGCCTCCTTATATAATTAAGGTTATTGGACCTCAGGAACAAATGAAAATAGCTTTAGATGCAGATCCTGTCTATTCCAAATTGCAAGAAGCCCCTTATCTGGTCAGATTCTCGTATCAAATGATTCCTGATCTGATCATTAAAGCTTATGAAACGCCGGGTACAATAGAAAAAGATATAGAGTTTTTGAATCCGGTGACTGAGTCAATAAATTAGATCTCAATTATGTTCGAGATTTTAGGAGAAAATGATGAGAATTAAAAATCTGATCGGAAAATATGGTGTAGTTACAATAATTGCAATAATATTGGGTATTGCTCTAGCATTGCAAATCAAAACCACTAATGTTTCTGCTTATGAAAGCAGAGATATTATAGAGCTACAGAACAATGTTCGAAGCTATGCTGAAAAAAATGCAGAATTAAACGAACGTAATGCATCATTATACGAAGAGATTGAAAAATTGCGCGAAGATCAAGCTAAAGGTGATATCTATTACGAAGATATTTTGCAAGAAAAAGAAAAGATGGCAATTTTTGCGGGATTAACTGCCGTACAAAACTCCGGGATTGTAATAAATATGGGAATGACCGGACAGTCAATGATTTCTGATTCTTATCTCAGATTGATAGTAAATGAACTCAATACCTTAGGTGCTCAAGCAATTTCTATTAATGATCAGAGAAAAGTTGCAACAACTGAAATAAGAGCAACCAGTGAGAATATTATTATCAATGGAGTGGGATACCCGAGGAATGAAGACTTTGTAATTAAAGCTATCATTAATCCTGATCAGCAAGCTTCGGCAATTATTACCTTAGAAACATTAAAAAAATCAATCCAGGATCGAGAAGATGCCGACCACCAACTAGATATGAGTATAGCGGCGGAAGATAAAGTGATCATTCCTGCTTTGAGTGAAGATAGTATTGTCTACAAAACAGATTTGTTAAGGCCTGTAGACGATGATTAAGAGAAAGGATTTGCAATAAAAGATATGGCAATAGAGACATTTACAGTTTCCCCTTCCGAAGGTATTAAACTATTAGGTCAGTTAAACTCCAATGCGAGACAAATTGATAGTGCATTCGGTGTAAAAACTGAATTGGTTGCAAACGGTTTATGTGTGAGTGGTGAACCTGGGCAGATAGCAAAAGCAATTCAGGTTTATGAGAGATTACTGGAAGGCATTAGGAGAGGTGCTGAAGTTGATTCGCAATTGGTAAATTACTTAACTAATTCAGTTTTAGCCGGGGACGATGAAGAAGTAGATTTCAGTCCTGATCTAATTTGTGTTACTGCTAAAGGAAGACCTGTTCACAGCAAAACATCCGGACAGAAAAAATATGTTACGGCAATTCAGAAAAATGAATTAACATTTGCAATAGGTCCTGCAGGGACAGGAAAGACTTATCTGGCAGTTGCTATGGCAGTTAAAGCTTTTCGTGCCCAAGAGGTATCCCGGATTATTCTTACACGACCGGCTGTTGAAGCAGGCGAGAAGCTCGGCTATCTTCCGGGTGATCTGCAAATGAAAGTTGATCCTTATATGAGACCTCTATATGATGCTCTATATGATTTGATGGGTTATGAAGCGTATCAAAAGAATTTAGAAAGAGGTATAATTGAGGTATCGCCTTTAGCTTATATGCGTGGCCGCACATTGGATGATTCATTTATTATTCTGGATGAAGCGCAGAATACAACCCCTGAACAGATGAAAATGTTTTTAACCAGAATAGGTTTTCATTCCAAAGCTATTGTTACAGGTGATATTACACAAATAGATTTACCTGCGAGCACCAGTAGTGGATTGGTCGGTGTGCAGAAAATCCTAAACACTGTTGAAGGAATCGAATTTGTACATCTAACTGCGAAAGATGTAGTTAGAAATGATTTAGTGCAACGCATTATAGTAGCTTATGAAAAGGCAGATACAGCAAAAAGCAAACGCAGAAAGTAGGTTTTTAATGAGCAAACAGGTTAAACAAAAAATTCGTGAAGTGAAGATACCTAATTCAACTTCACGGAAAAAACCTTTGCAAGATAAAAGCAAGAGAATTTTTTTAGGGATCCTGACAGGAGTAATTGTTTACATCGCAATTTCGATGATCGTTTATGCCGGATCCTTACCTACGACATATCAGCTGAGTGTGAATGATATTAGTGATTATGATATTAATGCTCCAAGGACTATTATTGATAAAAGTGCTACTAGAGACAGGGCTGAGGAAGCAAAAGCTGCTGTGTCTTCCATAATGGTCAAAAATGAGAAAACTACCGCTGTTTCTTTAGCAAACATCGAAGTTTTTTTGGATATTGTTAGTTCTAGAAGAGAACGTCTGTATTTTGGTGACGGAACAACTAAAACAACTCCTGCGGAAAAAAATGAGAGCCAGACAACACCAGAAGACAATGAGGAGAATGATCAGAAAACGACAGAAAAAACCCAGAACAATATCCTAACACCATCGGAAGATGAAATAGTAACTGCTGCTACTTCAATGGTTTCACAAATTAATCAAAGTTTTGATATCAACTTTGATATTAATGATGCACGACAATTGCTCAGTATGGAAAACACAAGATTTGATCATTTTTCAAGCAAGTTACGTGATATGTCCAACATTATCATGCAGCAAGCTTTAGAAGAGGAACAGCTGACAAAAACTATCGAGGATACAATCAACAAGAATTCCGAAGAACAAGTTTACTTTACTGCTGATAATGAAATTATTGAATTTGTCTTAAATAAATTGCTAAAACCTAATGTAGAGTATGATGCAGAGGCAACCAATAAAGCAAAAGAAGATGCTGCTAAACAGATTGAAAATAATCCGATCATGATAAATCAAGGAGTACGAATTGTATCCCAAGGAGATCTGATTACGGAAGATATTTACAATATTTTGGAAGAGCTTAATTTAACTGACAGCGGACAATTTGATTGGTATAAATTTGCCGGGATAGCATTAATGAATGTTATCCTTTTATTGATATTAGTTATTTTCTTTAGATTTTTTAAACTGGATGTTCTATTTACCAGTCAGACTATTTGGTCTTTAATAATGGCCTTGTTGATTCCTTTAATTATCTCTTTTTATTTGTCTGATACCTATCCTTTATCAGCTACGATTTATTTTTCAACGGTTATTATTTGTGCTTATTTTGACTTGAAAACTTCAATGGTTGTGTCAGCGGTATTAGTTTTGGCGAGCTATCCGATGACTTCATTTCATCCATATTATTTACCGGTTACAATGACCGGTTGCTTAGTTGCTGCTTTCTTTGCCCGCAAAATCAGTAGAGAAGATAATTATGTAAAATTAATTATTGCAACAACTCTGGCCAGCTTATCTATGGTCTTGGCTCTGGGAATTGTTCAAAAGGATACGATGTCAATCTTAACCACTAATGTCATTTCGACAGCTATCTCAGCTATGATCTCGGTTATTGCAGCTATCGGAGTTATGCCTATTTTTGAAATGCTGTTTAATACGGTTTCACCAATCAAAATCATCGAATTGTCACAGCCGGGTCATCCTTTGTTGAAACGCTTGTTTACCGAAGCTCCCGGTACATCACAACATTCAATGATGGTTGCAAACTTAGCGGATTCGGGCGCTGAAGCTATTGGAGCAGATGCAACTTTAGCACGAGTAGGTGCTTACTACCATGATATCGGAAAACTGGAAAATCCTTTGATGTTTACAGAAAATCAAGTTGGTGAAAATCCTCATGATCGCTTAACTCCTGAAGAAAGCTGTCGTATTATTACAGCTCACACGGAGGATGGTTTGAAGTTGGGACGTAAATATCGTTTACCTGAACCTGTCTTAAAAATGATCCATGAACATCACGGAACGACAGTTTTACAATATTTTTATCATAAAGCTAGNCAAATAGCTGAAAAGGAGGGTAAAGAAGCACCAAATAAGGATGCCTATCGTTACCACAATCCATTACCCAGTTTCCGTGAATCCGCTGTTTTGATGCTAGCTGATTCAGTTGAAGCTGCTATGAAATCATCTGATATTGATAATTTACCGGAAGCTGAAAAGTTTATGCGTAATATATTCAAAATAAAGATCGATCAGGATCAATTGTTTAATTCAGGTTTATCTTTTCATGATATTGAATTAATTCTGCAAGCGTTCCTGCAAGTTTATGCCGGACAATTCCATAGTAGAATTAAATATCCTGACACCGATGAAGATAATTTGGAAGTTGCTGTCGCTAATGAATAATCCTAAATTAAATATAGAATTATATTTTTCTGATTTAACATCTGACTCAGAATCAGAGGAACGTGAATCAAACTTTAGCTACGAATTAAAGTTGCAAACACCTGAGCTGTTAAGAAGCTTGCTGGTTGACTTGAGCTATCTGATCTTGACTAAAGAGCAAGCGATCAATGCATTATTAGCAGCTCAACAGCTTAATCTACAAGTAGAGGTGTCCTTAGTCTCAGCGCAAACAATGAAAAAGATTAATCAACAATCAAGAGATATCAATCAAATAACAGATGTACTATCGTTTCCTAATTTTTCTTTTGATTTATTACAAAAAAATAGATTTGCCTCAAAATGTGAAACTGGGCAATTTGATTTTAAGATTGAAAGATATTATTGGCTTGACCCGGATGCCGAGCAGGGAAAGATCAGTTTAGGAGAAATATTAATTTGTCCCTTACGGGCAGCTGAACAGGCCGCTGATTTGCAACATACCTTACTGAGAGAGATTTGCTTTTTATATATGCATGGCTTATTGCATTTATGTGGTTACGATCATCAAACAGAAGAAGATTCCAAGCTGATGTTTTCTTTACAGAGAATAATTCTACCTGAATTGGAAAAAATCATTACTAAATATAATAGTGAGGCTAACCATGCTGAAAAATAGCTATAAATCAGGGATTGTGACTCTTGCCGGAAGAACTAATGTAGGAAAATCTACCTTGATCAATCAAATAATGCAAACTGAAATAGCAATTGCTACTCATAAACCGCAAACAACAAGACATTTGATCAAAGGTGTTTATCAAGATGACGAGGGTCAGATAATCTTTGTTGATTCACCAGGTATGCATCAACCAGCCGATCGATTAGGGCACAGTATGCGAAAAGCAGCCTCGGTTGCAATTCAAGAAACAGATTTGGTAGTTTTATTAGTTGATGCCAGATCAGAAAATAAAATCGATGAGGTTGAAAAGCAAATCATAAAGCTTGCCGTCTCAAATGATATTCCGTTAATTTTGGCTATTAACAAAATAGATTTAGTAGCTAAAGAAAAGCTCTTACCCTTGATCCAAATCTATATAGATTATGCAGATTTTAGATCAGTGGTGCCTATTTCTGCCAAATTAAAGGATGGTCTTGACCTTTTATTAACAGAAATAAAAAATAATTTACCTGAAGCGCCGGCTCTAATTGTAGATGATACTTATACTGATCAGACGGAAAAAATCTTAGCAGCAGAATATATTAGAGCAGAAATTATTGAACAAATCTCGGATGAAATCCCTTATAGCGTTGCTATAAGAATTGATCAATTTAAGGAGTTTTTCAACGAACAGAATATTCGGCGCAGAGTTCAAATTCATGCAACAATTTTTGTTGATCGTGATAATCATAAAATGATCTTATTAGGCAAAAAGGGACAACAAATTGCAGCAATAGGGAAGGCCAGTCGGATTAGAATTAGTGAAATGCTTGATTGCCCTTGTGATCTGATGCTATTTATCAAAGTATCTCCTGATTGGCGCAACAAATATTCAAAATTAAAAGAACTTGGTTATCAGAGTCAAGATATAGATTTATGAGTTTTTTAAAAACTAAAGGTTTCGTCTTGCAAAGTATTGCTTATCGCGATTCAAATATACTATTAAAGATCCTTACCCCGGAGCACGGCTTATTGACTTGTTCCGCTCAAGGTGCTAGAAGCAAAAGAAGTAACTTAAAAATAGCCACAAATCCATTCGTCTTTGCTGAGTATGAATTATTCCATTATCGGGAACGTTATCGTATTCAATCAGCCAATGTAATTGACGCCTATTTGCCTTTGATGGAAGACATTAAGCGTTTAACATGTGTGTCTCATTTGGCGGAATTGGTCTTGGATGTTTTGAGGCACAATCCGCAAGGACAGACTTCTTATCCTTTTTGGGCATTTGCATCATATAAAATTTCAACTGATCCGGATCCGGTATTAATAACCGGTTTAGCTCAAATAAAATATTTGTCTGAACAGGGTTTTGCTCCCTGGGTTGATAATTGTTTAATTTGCGGAAAGAGTTTTTCGGATTTAGGCGCAAGGTTTTATTTTGCAGAAGGTGGGTTTATTTGTGAAGAGAGAGCTTGTCGTAAGAGTGTTGGTTCATCTTCAATTATGGACTTATCCATTGGTGCACTTGCAGCTTTAAGTTTTTTAATCCGTAATCCTTATGAAAAATGTTATAACTTTAAATTATCAAAAGAAGTGAGAATAGAAATTATTAATTTTTCTGAACGTTACTTAACATATGTAATGGAAAAAGATTACCAAAAACTGGCAATACTCAGGTCACTTGAAAGTTTTGAAGTAAGCTACAATGATCAATCTAAAGGCAAACTCGACAAATCGTGATCTTGCCAGAATACTTTTATCTCAGACAGTAGATCACGGTAATTATCAAAACTATTAACCCGCCAATCAACAGGAAAAATTGATTGCCATTCAGGATTTGTATAGCGATCATCTATTAAAACAGCAAAGCCGATATCATTTTTACTCCTGATTAACCTACCCACAGCTTGTTGAACACGGTTAAATCCGGGATATTGATAGCCGTAAGCACGGCCACCTTCATATTTTTCAGCATAATATTGAGTCATGATTTCACGTTCCGGTGAGATCTGTGGTATTCCGGTACCTATTACAATAACTCCGGAAAGCTTTTCTCCCTGTAAATCTATCCCTTCATTAAAGTGACTACCCAACACAGCAAATGCTATTAGACTGTTATCACCAAATGTATCAAACTTTTTAAGAAATGATTTTTTTTGTAATTCAGTCATATTTCTGCTTTGAAATAATAATTCAACCTGTTCAGGTATTGAAATTTTCTTTAACAGATTTTGTATTGTAAACAAATATTGATAAGAAGGAACAAAGATCAAGTAATTTCCTTTATGGATCAGACATGCTTGTAAAATAAATTCTGTTATTTGGGGCATTGTCTGTTCACGATCCTTATAGCGTACTGAATACTCAGTTAAAGCTCCTATCATGCGATTCTCAGTTGGGAATGGCGAGGCGAGTGACATAGTTTCAGCAGGTTGATCATTTATTTTATTGTTTAACAGACTGTGATAATAATTAATTGGTGATAATGTTGCAGAAAAGAAAATAGTTGGATGTTTATTACTATAGCAATTAGTGATATGCTTTGCTGTATCAAGCGCTAGCAAATAGCAATTGAGATAACCTTCTCTATTTGGTCGAAATGCAGTGATATATGCATCATTAAAATAAAAGTCAGCTACTTTTGTAAAGTAGAGCAAATCAAACCAAAAATCGAGTACTTGTTGTCTGCTTTCAAACATTCTCTGTTGGTCAAGAAATTCTCTTAATTGATAGATCATTCTACCGATTTTTGTAACCAAGAGATCAGGTAATTGTTTTACTCCAATGAAATCGTGGTCGATCAGCCACTTAGAATTCAATTTTTCAACGAAAAAACTGTTTTGAGCGGGTTTTTTACCTGCTTTAAAAATTCGCGAAAAACTGTCAAATTCGTTAATCATTACTTCAAACAAATCAATCAAGGTACCATATTGACTTGCAAAGTTAAGATTTGGCTGTCGGAGCAGATTTCTGATTTTAATAAAATCCATAGCGCACAGTGCTGCAGAATACATGGTTCTTGCTCTGGCAGGTAGATTGTGGGCTTCGTCAACTAAAATAGCCGTTTTATCATTTTGATTAGCATTATCAAAATATCTAATCAATTTTGCTTGTGGATCAAAAATATGATTATAATCCCCGATAATCACATCACAATATTCAGAGAAATCCAAAGACAACTCATGTGGACAGACTTGATGTTTGAGTGCAAATTCGGTAATTTGCTTTGGCCTTATATCGTGCAAAGATAACAAATCATTAATTGCATCAGGCAATCTGTAATAATAATCAACTGCATAAGGACAAATAGTTTGATCACAAAATAAGTCCGGCTGTACGCAGATTCGTTCTTTGGCTTTTAAAAGAATACTGCGAATCATGCAACCGCAGTTTCTGAGAATGTCTAAACTTTGCAAAGCAACATCTCTGGTTGAAATCATTGCCGTTGCATAGAAAACTCTGTTCACATATTGAACACTTAAGGCTTTTAGAGCAGGGTAGAGTGTGCCCATTGTTTTTCCAATGCCGGTTGGAGCTTGGATCAAAATTGTTGAATTATCTCGAATTGTAGCTAAGGTCTGACGAATCATCTCTGCCTGACCTGCACGTAGTTCAACAAAAGGAAATGCTGAGTTTTGAATTGAACTGTTACGTAAATCTTGCCAAAGAAAAATATTTCGCATACGAGAAATAAATTCCCGGCAAGTAGATTCCATGAATGTGCTTAATTCGGACCATGTTAGATGTTTGACCTTTTCAACTACTTCTTGATGATCGACTGCAATATAGATTAATTTTAAGGTTATCGAATCAGCTTGTAGTGATTTCTCTATTGCATTAATCAATTCAGATTTATTGTTTTTGATTAATTTAGGATAATAGTCCGGATTGATATCTTTAAGTAAATTTGCATATATCTTTAGTTGTGCCCAATGTACAGGATCACCCGATTCCGGTAAGAATTGACTATTACCTTGAAAACTCTTAACTTCATATAAAATTAATTGATTGTTTTTTATGCTGAGATTATCCAAGCGACCATTAACGATTAAATCTAACTGAGATAAATGATAAAGCCCTGTTAAGCTGAGTTCTGAATAATGATAATCAAAATTTTCAGTATTATCCTTTAAATATTCAGAAAATTTCCGGTGCAACTTTATTCCGTCTAACGAATCAATTCCGCCATAAACAGGCATAGCTAATCCACCACTACGATGGATCAATTGAGCTAATCTAGTGGCTGAAATGTTTATTTGATTATTTGTGGAATTATTTTGCATGTTTAAACATTTTAACAGAAATAAGGGGTAGATAGAATAAAAAGGTCTTACTACATATAGCAAGACCTTTTAGATGGTGCGGAAAACAGGACTTGAACCTGCACGATCTTGCGATCACTAGCACCTGAAGCTAGCGCGTCTGCCAATTCCGCCACTTCCGCATGGATTAAGCAAAATTAATGATAATCAAATTATCATAATAATGCAAGTTCATTATTTGAAATGTAACTCGGATAAAATGAAAAATCCATTAATGAACTTTAATCACAGCAAAAAATTCTATTGTAATCTATAAGACTCTATAGATAAAACAAACAATTTAGATTAATTAACAAGAAAAATGGGATAAATGAACATAGATTATTTTATTTATTTACTATAGAATACATATTCAATAATAAGAATATTTATACATTGATGGAAAAATCAAGTAACTGACAAGTTGGAAATAAGAATANAAAGAAAATCTCTTTTATTATGAAAAAAGTATTTATTGATGGTAAAGCCGGTACAACCGGTTTAAGAATATACGATAGAATAAAAGATTATCAAGATATTGAATTGATAACTTTAAGTGAAACTGCCAGGAAAGATTTGGCAGCCAGAAGACAAGCCTTAAATAGTGCAGATATTGTCTTCTTATGCTTACCTGATCAAGCAGCTAAAGAGGCAGTCAGTTTGATTGAAAATCCGGCAACAATTGTAATAGACACGTCAACCGCTCATCGAACGGATCCAAATTGGACTTATGGCTTTCCTGAATTATCTGATAAAAATAGAGAACAAATTATAAGATCTAAAAGAATTAGTGTTCCGGGCTGTCATGCTTCTGGTTTTATTGCTTTAATTCATCCTTTAATTAACGCAGAAATAATACCTCAGTCCATATATTTAAATTTTACCTCTTTAACCGGTTATAGTGGTGGCGGTAAAGTGATGATTGGAGAATATAATGATCCAAAACGGGCAGCTGCCTTAAAATCACCAAGACAATATGCATTAAAACAAAACCACAAACATTTAATAGAAGTTAAGACCGTTACGGGTATGGATCATTTACCTCATTTTAGTCCGATAGTTGCCGATTATTATAGCGGGATTCAGTTGACGATACCTTTATTAGCTCAACAATTAGTACCCGGAAAATCGATTCAAGATATCATAGATCTCTATCAACACAAGTATCGTGGTCCTGTGGTAAGTTACCAAGAGAACCTTGATGATAATGGCTTTATTGCTGCCAATAAACTCGAAGGTTCTGACAGTATGATAATCACAGTTGAGGGCAATCGAGATAGAATTCTATTGCTCAGTATCTATGACAATCTTGGCAAAGGTGCTTCCGGAGCAGCATTACAGTGTTTGAATATTATTCTTAATAAACCGGAAACATATAAACTGGAAATATATGATAAGGAAGAGAAATGAAGAGAATTAAACATGGTGTTTGTGCTGCTCAAGGTTTTAAAGCTGCCGCTATCCACGCCGGCATCAGACAAAATCATCATAAGCTTGATCTGGCATTGATTGCAAGTGAAGTAGAAGCAAAAGCTGCTGCTGTATATACAAAAAATCAGGTCAAAGCAGCTCCAATTTATTTAACTAAAAAACATCTGGCTGACGGAAAAGCTAAAGCTATTATTTGTAATAGTGGCAATGCTAATGCTTGCACCTTCGATGGTATGGAAATTGCTAATCAAACATCTAAGTTGTTAGCAAAGGAACTAGGGATTAATCCCCAGGATGTAATTGTAGCCTCAACAGGTGTAATTGGACAACGTTTAGCAATTAAACCATTTCAAGATAAAATGACTGATTTAGTACTCGGGTTAGGGAATAATTCTGAACAGGCTGCTAAAGCGATTATGACCACTGATCTTAAACTAAAAGAGATTGCAGTGAGTTTTGAGCTGAACGGTATTGAATGTAATATCGGAGGAATTGCTAAAGGTTCAGGTATGATTCATCCTAATATGGGAACAATGCTTGCTTTTATTACAACTGATTGCGAAATTAGTTCGCAAATGTTAGATCAAGCTCTAAAGACAGATGTAGAGAAGTCTTTTAATATGGTTAGTGTAGATGGTGATACCTCGACCAATGATATGGTTTGTATTTTAGCCAATGGTCTAGCTCACAATAAGCCAATTACTGCTCCGGGGCCGGATTATAAAATATTTTGTGAAGCATTAAATATTATAACGACTTATTTAAGTAAATTAATTGCAGCTGATGGTGAAGGAGCAACTAAATTATTGGAGTGTTCTGTCTTTGGTGCAAAAACAAAAACAGCTGCACGTAAAAGTGCAAAAAGTGTGATCAGTTCATCATTAGTCAAAGCTGCTTTTTTTGGAGCAGATGCGAATTGGGGTAGGATATTGTCAGCTTTAGGTAATAGTGGTGCAGACATTGATTTATCTAATATCAAAATTTCTTTAAAGTCAAAACAAGGTCAAATTGTTGTTTGCGAGAATGGGATTGCTATTGAATTTTCGGAAGACAAAGCTAAAGAAATTTTATTAGAGGACGAAATTCAAATTGAGATCATCTTAAATCAGGCGCAATTCAATGCTACTGCTTGGGGATGTGATTTGACTTACGATTACGTGAAGATTAACGGAGATTATCGTACTTAATTTGAAAAACAAGTAAAGGAAATAATGAGATGGAATATTCAAATGCTGAAAGAGCAAGTATCTTGGTTCAAGCTTTACCTTATATTCAGAANTACAATGGAAAAATAATTGTGGTTAAATATGGTGGTAATGCAATGGTAGAGAATCAATTGATTGATTCGACAATGAGAGACATCGTTCTNTTAACTTTAATAGGTGTAAAAGTTGTCTTAGTTCATGGCGGTGGGATTGAAATCAATCAAACTCTTAAGGCAATTGGTAAAAAGAGTGAATTCATCAATGGACTAAGAGTAACNGATCAAGAAACTATCAGAGTAGTCCAGATGGTTTTAGCGGGTAAAGTAAATAAAGATCTAGTCAATTTGATTCAGAGTAAAGGCGGCAAAGCTATCGGTCTTTCCGGAATTGACGGCAGCATGATAGAAGCAAAAATTAAAAATCAGGATTTAGGTTANGTAGGCGAAATTGAAAAAGTTAATGTTAATCCCATTTTAGATATGATCGATAAAGGATACATCCCTGTGGTTTCTACTATTGGTAGAGATCAAGAAGGTAATATTTATAACATTAATGCCGATACTGCAGCTGCAAAAATTGCGGGAGAATTAGGTGCTGAAAGTCTGATTACTATGACTGATATAGCAGGAATTTTATATGATCAAAATGATCCTGAAACTTTATTATCGGTTGTTAAACTAAGTCAGATCGATCAGCTGATTGCTGATCAAGTAATAACCGGAGGCATGATTCCGAAAGTGGAATGTTCCACCAATGCCTTAAAATGGGGTGTCAAAAGAGTGTTTATTATTGACGGTCGAATTCCACATTCTTTATTGATTGAAACTTTGACCGATGCCGGTATAGGCACAATGTTCATTAAAGATTAAGGAGTATCTATGATTATTAAACAATTAGATGATCAATATATTGCTAATACCTATAATAGATTTCCGGTTACAATCACCAAAGGTAAAGGTTCTATAGTTTGGGATGAACAGGGAAAAGAATATATTGATCTGTCCGGGGGAATAGCGGTGAACACGTTCGGCTTTGCCGATCAAGATTGGCTAGAGGCGATAAATAATCAATTAAATCAAGTTCAGCATACTTCAAATCTGTATTATACTGAGCCGGCTACAAAGCTTGCTGAATTGCTTTGTCAAAGAACCGGATTGAAAAAGGTTTTTTTCTCAAATTCAGGTGGGGAGGCAAATGAATGTGCGATTAAAGTTGCACGAAAATATGCTGCTGATAAAAAAGGTTCAGATTACTTTACTATAATAACCTTAGTAAATAGTTTTCATGGGAGAACAATCACCACACTTGCAGCTACCGGACAAGCTTCTTTCCATCAAGATTTTACTCCTTTGACCGAGGGTTTTGTTTATGCAAAAGCTAATGATTTTTCTGAAATAGAAAAGCTTGCTTCTCAGCACAAATGCGCTGCTATTATGTTAGAAGTTGTGCAGGGTGAAGGAGGGGTTAATGTGCTTGAACAAGGCTATCTCAAACAAGTAGCCGAATTTTGTCAAAAACATGATTTATTATTGATAATTGATGAAGTGCAAACCGGTAATGGACGTACAGGTGAATTATTTGGCTATATGAATTTTGATCTTAAGCCGGATATAGTGAGTACTGCAAAAGGTTTGGGCGGAGGTTTGCCTATAGGCGCAACTTTATTAGGTGAAAAAGTAAAATCTACCTTAACTCCCGGAACTCATGGTTCTACATTTGGTGGGAATCCTGTCTGCTGTGCCGGTGCTCTCAGTGTCATTCAAAGAATTGATGCCGAATTATTAACTGAAGTAAAACAAAAATCCGAGTTGATTCGTAGTTCTTTAATAGGTAGTAGTGGTATTAAAGATGTATCAGGACTTGGCTTAATGCTCGGTATCGAAACTGAAAGAAAAAATCTGGAAGTCATAGAAGAATGTATTGAACAAGGTGTACTGGTTATTTCTGCCAAAGATAAAGTTCGTTTATTACCTGCGCTCAATATATCTCAGGCAACGCTGATCAAGGCTATAAATGTTATAAAAGAAATTTGCGCAGTTTAAATTATATGAATGGTTGTACTAATATGAATTTGAAAAATAAAGACTTTCTAAAAATAATAGATTATTCATCTCAAGAAATTAATTATTTAATTGATCTAGCTATTGAATATAAAAACAAAAAAAATAAAAGAATACCGCATCGTGAATTCGAAGAGTACAATGTTGCTTTGATTTTTGAAAAATCCAGTACTAGAACCAGATGTAGTTTTGAAGTTGCAGCCCACGATTTAGGAATGGGTTCAACTTATATAGATTCCCATAATTCGCATTTGGGTTTAAAAGAGAGCATTGAAGATACTGCGAAAGTTCTTGCCGGAATTTATGATGGAATTTGTTATCGCGGTTTCGGTCAAGAAATCATTGAAGAAATAGCAAAACATGCAACAGTTCCTGTTTGGAACGGCTTGACCGATCAAGCCCATCCAACTCAAATATTAGCAGATCTGATGACTATGAAAGAGAAATTTGGCCGTTTGCAAGGTCTGAAAATTGTCTATCTGGGAGATGCAAGATTTAATATAGGAAATTCACTCTTAGTGGGAGCTGCCAAAATGGGTATGGATTTTACTGTTGCAGCACCCAAGGATTTTTTCCAAAAGCAACAATTGATCAAAAAATGTAAAAAAATAGCTGAACAAACCGGAGCAAAAATAAGTTTTGAAGAAAACGTCAAAAAAGCGGTTATTGATGCTGATGTTCTTTATACTGATGTCTGGGTTTCTATGGGTGAACCGGAGGAATTATGGACTCCAAGAATTGAACAACTAGCACATTGTCAGGTAAATCAAGAGTTAATTAATTTAGCTGATCCGGATGCAATCTTTATGCATTGTTTGCCCGCATTCCATGATTTAAAAACTGCAACTGCAAGAGAAATTAATTTAAAAATAGGTATCCAAGAAATGGAAGTAACGGATCAAGTTTTCCGAAGCAAACAGTCTTTAGTTTTTAAACAAGCTGAGAATCGAATGCACACCATTAAAGCAATTATGGCTGCTACAATAAACAAATACTAATTATTATATAAATCCATTTGATTATCTTACAGATAGTAATATGCTTATAGTACAAAGTACTTTTAAGAATATTGTTGATAGTAACTAATGAAGAGGTAATCGAGTAGATATGGAAAACAGTAAAAAAACTGAAAAAGTACGAATTTTCAGGAGCATTAAAGAATTACCGAGACATTTTCAGCGTCAATGGAAAAGCATTTTAGTTTTTGCGATTGTCTTTCAATTATTAATGTCGTTTTTAATCAAACCAATTTCTTTTGGTTTGGGCAATAGTATTTTACGCCGAGCAAATATCCCTTCCTTACGTCTTGATTCACTTAGTTTAGCAGCAAGTAAACCTTTGTTTTGGTTAGTAGTATTTGTAGGCATGGTAGGATTTGCTTTTTTGATGTTGTTTCAGCTTTCCAGTTATGTGTTTTTAAGTTCCACAGAGCATCGAACAAATCAACTGTGGTCGGACTTAGGAATAGTATTACGGCGTATTCGTTATATGCTCTTACCAAGACGTTTATTACTTTTATTATTAATGTTGCCAATTCTGATCATATTAGGATTAACCTATAATCAAACCGTATTATCCGGTTTTCAAGTTCCTAAATTTATCCAAGAACATATCTTTTCTAACAATACTTTGGCTTCGCTAGCAACAATCTTGGCTTTGCTTGTAACCTATGCCGGATTACCTTTGGCTTTTGTATTGCATGGTTTTATTAGCGGAGGTTTGGGTTGGCGAGCAGCTTTAAAACAAAGTCTGCGTTTAACTAAGAGACAAAGTATTCGGCTACTTATTTTAATTATTATTGTTCAGTTGATTACCGCTTTTATTATTCACGTACTCAGATTAACTGTCTTGACAGTTGTCTACGGAATAATAGTATTAACTCGTGGAAATCAGCTAACAGGCTTTGATTTTAGCTTGATGCTTGGAGTCAGCAGATTAATGCGTCATTTTAACTTGGTCATGCTTACTGCGATTACTCTTGCTGTACAGAGTCAACAGTATCAAAAATTAGGCGGTAATATTTCATTAGAACAAGAAAAAAACCAATCTAAAACTATAAATCGTAAAGTGCGTTGGGTATTGAATAGTTCAATTGTAATAATGATCTTATTATCTTTCTTTATGATCGGACATCAATTATTCTTAAACACTGTTCCGCATGGCAGTTGGTGGAACTTAACCGGTCATGTGGAGATTGTAGCTCATCGTGGAAGTTCCAGATTTGCTCCGGAAAATACCTTAGCAGCTGTTAGAAAAGCAGTGGAACAAAGAGCTGATCGAGTTGAGGTTGACGTTCAATTAACTAAAGATGGTCATGTTGTATTGTTTCATGATTCCACATTACAAAGAATTGCTAATCGTCCTGAAAGAATTAAAGAATTGGATTTAGCTGAAATCCAAGAAATTGATGCAGGAAGTTGGTTTGATGCAAAATATAATAATGAGAAAATTCCAACTTTGTCTGAAACATTAGACACTTTTTTACCGTATGTAAATTTCAATATTGAATTAAAGCCTGATGGCAATAGTCAAGAATTGGCTCATGCTGTAGTGGAAATTATAAAGGAGAGAAATGCCTTTAGGCAATGTGATCTTTCATCTTTGGATAAACAAGCAATTCTCAACGCAAAAGAACTGGATGATAGAGTAACCATTGGTATTATTTTGCCTCTGATAACCGGTAATTTTCAAGCAGATGATAAAATGGATTATTATAGTGTTGAAACCAGTCAGATATCTATTGCTAAATTAGATGAAGCGCATCAATTAGGTCGCGCCGTTTATGTTTGGACAGTGAATGATAATGCTGATTTCACCAAGATGAGAGAATTACAAGTAGATGGTGTAATTACCGATGAACCTTTTCTCGCTAGAAAATTTTTAACGGAAACTCCTTTTGAATTGGGTTTGTTGAACTTTTTGGATGAAAGTTCCGATTAAATAGATTTAATAATAATTAGGATTAAGATTTCTAAGTAAAGAAAGTAATATATTGATATGAAAAGAAGTTTTGCAAAGTATATTGAATGGTTAAAAACAAAAAAAGTAGCTGTTATCGGCCTAGGCATCAGCAATCAACCTTTATTAAAATTGCTGGCAGAAAAGGGTATTACTGATCTTACAGCTTTTGATCGAATGAATTCTAAATCTCAATCAGCAGTTCAAATTAAAGCTGAATTTGCTGAAGCAGGACATAATATAACTTGGCATTTAGGTGATGACTACTTTGAACATCTTCAAGGTTTTGATGTAATCTTTCGTACCCCTATTTTGATGCCCTATACTGAATACTTAGTAGCTGAGAAGGCAAGAGGTGCTATTATTACTTCTGAAATGGAAGTCTTCCTTGAATATTGTCCGGCCAAAACTTTTGCGGTTACGGGAAGTGATGGTAAGTCAACAACCACCAGTTTAATTTATGCAATGTTAAAACAACAAACTGATGATGTCTATGTAGGGGGAAACATTGGACGACCTCTTCTGGCAGATCTTGAATTAATGACCGAGCAGTCAAAAGTAGTGCTTGAACTATCAAGTTTTCAATTAATTGATCTGCAAGTAAGTCCGAATGTTGCTGTACTAACCAATGTTACTCCAAATCATCTTGATATTCATCAAAATTTTTCTGAATATATTTCTGCCAAAAAACATATTTATCAGCATCAGTCGAATTTGGATAAAATTGTTCTAAATGGTAATTTTTCTGAATTTGCAAAAGATTGGCATAAACTAAAAGGAGAGATAGTTTGGTTTAATCAAAGATATAGTAATTGTGAGCATCCACTATATGCTAGACAAAATGGNTATTTAGGAAATTTTGCAAAAAACTCTAACACTTTTAAACCATTGATTGCCGAATCCAATTTGCATCTATTGGGTGAATATAATTTAGAAAATTGTCTGGCTGCGATAGCTGCAGTAAAAGACGATGTAACATCTGAAAACATTGAAAAATCTGTGCGAGAATTTGAAGGCCTGGCACATCGTTTAGAATTCATACGTGAGCTTGACCAAGTAAGCTATTACAATAGCTCAATCGACAGCTCACCCGAACGTAGTAAACATACAATCGATACTTTTATCCAAAATGGGACACCTACTGTATTAATTATGGGCGGCAAAGATAAAAATTCAGATTATAGCGGATTAGGCAGAATTGTTGCTGCAGCAACGGATAAATTAATCTTATGTGGTGAAAATGCCGGATTAATTGAAGAACAAGTAAAAAAAGAAGCTCATATGATTGGCAAATCTTTTAGCTCAATTGATGTTTTTCATTGTGCAAATTATGAAGAAGCAGTTAAAAGAGCTTATTTGATAGCCAGACCTGGTGAGGCTGTAGTCTTAAGTCCTTCAGGTACATCCTTTGACAGTTTTAATAATTTCGAAGAAAGAGGAAATCTGTTTAAAGATCTTGTTAATCAGCTACCATAAAATAACTATAGCTATTTATTAATTAATGAAAGCTCATAGTTCTGTTGATTATTAATAACTTCTTAAACAAGTATGTGCTTTTAAAACAAATTTTTATCTACTATAATTAAATAACCTGATATAAAGGATTGTTTATGCTTAAAAAAAATGACAAAAAATTTATTATCTCAGTATTATTGGTAATCTTTGCAGGACTGATAGTTGTTGTAAAAATTGATCTAATAGGCAAAATTAGCGGTCAGTTTCTAAAACTGCTAACCCCTTTATTTGTGGGAATATTATTAGCTTTGCTCTTAAATAGACCAATTGAATTTTTGAAAAAACAATTCAGAAAAATTCCTTATTTTAATAATCAAAAAGCAAAAATACCGGCAATTATTATCAGCTATCTACTGTTTCTTGGAGCAGTGGTGGGATTGTTTTTGATTATGATACCACAGCTTGTCGAGAGTTTCGGTGAGTTTATTTCAAACTTTGAGGGATATTCAAAAACATTTACCAAAACTGTGAATACTATTTCTAATTGGTTTGAACAATATAAAATCGACCCGAAAATTATCTCTAATTTTGGAGAAAAAGGGCTGGAAAAAATAGACTCAATTATAGATTATTTACCGGAGGCATTGAGTAAGGTTGTTTCCGGAGTTGCTTCTGTTGCTACAGTTGTCGCAACGTTCTTTATGGGTTTGATCATTTCAATCTATATTTTAGTAGACAAAAAGAATTTGAAAAGACAGTTTCGCAGGACAACCAATGCACTAACTCCGGTTAGAGCACAACCACGCTTACATCACGTGTTCACAGTGGTTCATCGTACTCTTTCAAGTTATGTATATACTCAAATTACTGAAAGTTTCATATTAGGAGTGATGTGTTTTATAGGTTTGGTTATCTTTGGATTTCCTTACCCATTGATCATAAGTGTATTGAACGGCTTATCTGTGCTGATTCCAATAGTAGGTGCCTGGATAGGCGGACTTTTTGGTGCACTTATCATAATCTTTGTTGAACCCAAAATGCTCTTAGGTTATTTCGTGTATATTGTTATTTTGCAGCAAATTGAAAACAACTTCATTTACCCTCGTAGAGTTACAGATTCGCTTAATTTACCGCAAGTTTGGGTATTAGTAGCAATCACAGTGGGTGGTGGGTTATTAGGTATTACCGGTGCTTTGATAGCAGTGCCTGTGGCGTCAATTTTTTATCAATTGATTGATGAAGGAGTTGAAAGCAAAGAACAGAAACGTCGTCTAGAGGCCAATGAGCAAAGACAAGAAGCAAATAAAAGAACTGTCATACCGAGTAATATAAATGAAAATGACGACGATTAACAAATATAATTCGATAATCTCAAACATATTAATCAAGATTAATATTATTTAGGAGGTAACAATGAATAATATTATCAAAAGGAAAAAGAATTTATTAATTACACTTATTATATTCAGTTTTGTATTTACTCTGATTAGCGGTTTTGGCAGTGTGACTGTCAATGCGGCTAAAGAGTGGGAAAGAGATGTTTTTACCTATGGTACAGGATTGAGTAATGATCAATTAACTGAAGTTGAGCGATTGATCGGAGTACCGCAAAACCAAGAACTTGATCGGATCATCGTTAACAGTAGTGACTATCAGCGCTTTACCGGAAAAGCGATTGATGACAGTCAGTTATATTCTTCAGCAATTATTGTAAAAACTGCTTCCGGTTCAGGTGTACATGTTTATATCAACACACCGGAAAACATCACGCAGATCAAAGACCATCAGTACATGAATGCTGCAATTACATCGGGCATTACAGATTGTGATATTGTTGTTGGTTCACCGGTTCAAGTCACCGGAGAAACTGCTCTGATCGGCGTTTACAAAGCATTTGAAAGCCAAGGCTTTGAAATAAATGAAGAGGCAACAAAAATTGCTACTAAAGAATTAGGAGTCGTCAATGAAATTAATCAGGACAATACTGAAAATCCTGAATTTAATTCCGAAGATTTTAGTTTAGCTATAGCTGAGATAAAACGACAGATTTCTGAAATGTCAAAAGATGGTTCAATAAATATCGAAGAAATTAATGTCATTATCAATAACGTACTGAATCAGTACAATATCAATATTAGTGATATAGATAAAGAAAAACTATCTGAATGGCTGAATGAATTTAAAGAATTAGACATTGACTGGGATATAATTGGCCAGGAATTAAGTGGCTTAGGAAACTTGATTTCGGACAAAGCTGATGATATTTATAAATGGGGACAAGAATCCGGTTTCTTTGCTAAAATTTGGCAAGCAATTGTAGATTTCTTTAAATCCATATTTGGTAATTAATCTGCCATTTATTCAAAGAATTATTTGAATTATTAAAAATAATACCCGAGCAAATAACTTTACATGACAGTTTGTTTGAGGTATCATGCACAAGATCACCTTTGCAAAGTTTTAGGACAGTCCGACCTTTTACTTTGCTCGAGGCTTAGGAGGAAATTATGGACAAACAAAAAATACAAGAGATTATCGACCAATTCAAAATTAATGAAAACGATACCGGTTCACCGGAAGTTCAAATTGCAATGTTGACTGAACGAATTCGTCATTTGACTGAGCATCTGAAAGTACATACAGGAGATCACCATTCACGTCGTGGTATGTTGACTCTAGTTGGTAAAAGAAGAGGCTTACTGAATTATTTAGAAAAGAATGATATAGAGCGTTATAGAGCAATNATTGCTAAATTAGGATTAAGAAGATAATTCGAAAGGCGGGAAATTCCCGCCTTTTATCAGTAAAAGTNTTATTCGAGCAATGACTGTGGGAGGTAGGTTGAAAAACTGTATTTATTTTTCAGTNAAATGTAGCTGAAGGACAGTTTTTGAATCTACATACTACCGTCAGATGCTCCGAATTACAGGAGGAATTATGACAAAAAAAGTTTTTGAAACTGTTTATTGTGGCNAAAAATTAGTCATTGAAACCGGAGAAATTGCAAACTTTGCAAATGGTTCTGTATTAATTCGCCATGGTGACACAGTAGTATTATCAACCGTAGCTTCGGCGAAACCGCGTGAAGGCATAGATTTTTTCCCATTAAGCGTTGATTATGAAGAAAAAATGTATAGTGTAGGTAAAATCCCGGGAGGTTTTTTGCGTCGAGAGGGTAGACCTACAAACCATGCTATGCTCACATCAAGAATGATTGATCGCCCGATGCGACCATTGTTCCCGGATGATCTGCGCAATGAGGTTACAATTAACAATCTGGTCTTGAGCACTGATCATGACTGTGCACCTGAAATAACTGCAATGTTAGGAGCCGCTCTTGCAACATCTATTTCGGATGTTCCTTGGAACGGACCGATGGCGGGTGTTCAAGTTGCATTGATTGACGATGAAATTATTTTAAATCCGAGTCTGGAACAAAGGGAGAATAGTGAACTGGAGCTTACCGTTGCCGGTACGAAAGATCATGTTTGCATGATTGAAGCCGGTGCCAATGAAGTCTCAGAAGAAATTATGATGGATGCAATTATTAAAGCACATCAAGAAATTCAAAAGACTTGTGTTTTCTTCCAAGAAATCGTCGATGAAATCGGTAAAGAAAAATACGAATATGAATCATTTGCTCTGGACAANGATTTGAAAGAACGTGTTTTTGAATTAGCTTATGATAAGGTGAGAGACGGTATCTTAAGTGCTGATAAAGCTGTCAGAGATCTACAACTTTCTGCAATCAGAGAAGAAGCAAAAGCTATTGTTGAAGCTGAGAATGAAGATTGGTTGGATAATTTCAATGAAGCTTTCACAGCTGTTGAAGCAAGTGTTTTGCGTGAATATTTGGCTAAAGATCATCAACGTGTAGACGGACGTGGTTTAAATGATATTCGTGAACTATCAGCAGAAGTAGGTTTATTACCCAGAGTTCATGGTTCAGCTTTATTCCAACGCGGACAAACACAAGTATTAAATATTACAACTTTATCCGGTTTAGCTGATGCGCAAAAACTTGACGGAATTTCACCTGAAACCGAGATGCGTTATATGCATCATTATAATTTTCCTTCCTACAGTGTAGGGGAAGCAAGACCAAATCGTTCACCGGGTAGACGAGAAATCGGACATGGTGATTTAGCGGAGCGTTCGTTATTGCCTGTATTACCATCGGAAGAAGATTTTCCATATACGATTAGGACAGTTTCTGAAGTAACCATGTCAAATGGTTCAACTTCACAAGGATCTGTCTGTGCCTCTACTTTATCTTTGATGGATGCCGGCGTACCGATTAAAAGGCCTGTGGCAGGTATTTCTGCTGGTTTATTGATTGATCAGGAAAGCGATGNTCAGGATGATTATATTGTTTTCATGGACATTCAAGGCATTGAAGACTTCCACGGAGATATGGATTTCAAAGTAGCCGGGACGACCGAAGGAATCACTTCGATTCAAGTTGATATTAAAGTTCAAGGTTTGTCTTATAATATAATTCGTGACGCTTTAGAATTAACAAGAAAAGGACGCTTGCAAATCATTAATGATGTAATCGTACCTTGTATTGCTAAACCACGCGAANTTTTATCAGAATATGCACCGAAGATTGAAATTATCGATATACCTGCAGATAAAATTGGTGAACTGATCGGTTCAGGTGGCAAGACAATAAAAGCTATTACTGAAGCGAGTGAAGCAGAGATTGATATTGTTGAAGATCAAGCAGTAGGACATGTCCATATTGCCGCTCCAAATGCAGAAGCATCAGAAAAAGCAAAGAAATATATTGACTTAATTATCAATGATCCGGAAGTTGGTTCAGAATTTGACGGTGTTGTAACACGTTTAATGAACTTTGGCGCTTTTGTTGAATATGCACCGGGTAAAGAAGGCTTGGTCCATATTTCGAAAATGGCTTGGCATCATGTGAATGAAGTTGAAGATATGGTAGAACCNGGTCAGGAAGTCAGAGTGTATGTTGAAGAAATAGATTCTCAAGGTAGGATTAACTTGTCAATGCGCAATCCTGAAGAAAAACCTGACAATTATCAGGAACGTCGTCCGAGAGGTGGTGGACGTGGTGATAACCGCCGTGGCCCAAGAGATAATCGTAGAGGCGGTAGAGATAATCGACGCGCTGGTGACAGGGATCGTCGTGGATCAGGGAATTACAACAGAAGAAATGATCGCGACAATAAATCAGAAAGATTTGAAAAGAAATCTTTTGATTTGCCGGATGATCATAACGTGCATGAATTTTAATTATTAAAATATAATTAATAATAGTTTAATTTTAACAGCAAGCTCAAATGAGCTTGCTGTTTTATTTTGCTTTTCAATTTAATAGTCTATAATATGAGCATGCAAAATTTTGAAAGTTACATTTCGTATTTATTACGATACCCATTAGCCTTGTTGGCCTTTTTTTTGACAATAATTTTGGCTTGGCGGTCTTTACGTAGTTTACTGAACAGATTCAAACAACATTCTACTCCNGCTCATGGTTTTTTCTTGATGTCACAAGCCGGGTCAAGGGGAGATATTGTTGAATCATTTTCTCTTTTTCATACAACAACTTTAGGTAGTAGCAGAACGTCTGATATTAGGCTAAAAAGCAAAGGAATTGTTGGAAGACATGCTTTAATTTATTTATATGACGGTAAATGGTTTGTCAGGCCAGCTGGAAGTCATGCCGCTCTCTACCTAAACGAGCGTAAAGTTAATAATCCGAGACGAATTAAGAATCAAGATTTAATTCAACTCGGTGATCGTATCATGGTCTTTGTTGACGAGCGAGATTCTGCAGAGATGGCAGGACAAGATTTTGAAGGTTCAATTGCGGATTGGCAAATCGGAATCGTTGATGATAAATCTATAAATAGTGGATCTTCTTGGTTTTTAGCCAGTTTGTTTTTTGTTTTAGGCTATGTTGCAGTACTTTTAATAATTCCGCCCGAGTTCCATGCTTTAAAACCTTTATATTTAATCTCCTTAGGCATATTCTTTGTCATTAGCCAAATTTATTATTTTACTTTACCGATCGTTTTTNTAAATTTTGACCGAGCAGTATATACGAGTATTATCTTTATTGCTTATTTAGGCTTAATTATTCAATCTAGATTTGCTTTTATCAATAGATTAATGCCAACTGATTGGACGGTTTCAGAATTCCTCAAATATGTAGCTAAAGACTTTTCGGTTCAAGCCGGTGTGGCTGTTATCGGATTAACAATCTTGCCTATCATAGTTCTAGTTGCTCAACGTACTAGATTTTTGGAAAAGATTTATTATTTATGTTTAGTCTTAACTCCTTTAATGTACTTAGCAACTTTAGTTCTCGGACGAGGAGCAGAAGAATGGGGGGCAACACTTTGGATAAGATTGCCGGGTGGTTTTTCAATCCAATTGACGGAATTTGCGAAATTCACCTATCTGATTGTTTTGGCCTTTTTCTTTAAAATAAGACCACCTTTAAAAACTCAATTGCTTTTTGCAGCATGGGCAGGTTTTAATTTTATGTTAATCATGTTGTTGCCTGATCTGGGTTCTATGATGATCTTATTGCCGGTTACTTTAATAGTATTTATCGTGATGACTTCTGAATATNTGAAGACAGCAGGCATCTTGTTCGGGGGATCATTGATCTTTTTTATAGCGTACAAATTATTATCTTATGTACAAAACAGACTTCACGGTTGGCTTACCTTATGGACTGAAACAAATGCTTTTAATGAACAAATTATTTTCGGTCTACAAGCTATAGCTAGAGGAGGTCTTTTCGGAAGAGGTTTAGGCGTGGGAAATCCTAATTCAATTCCCTTAGCATCATCTGATATGGTTTTCGCTGTCATAGGAGAAGAAATGGGCATTCTGGTTGGAATGGCGATAATCCTATGTTTTATTATTATTTGGCTCCGTGGTGCTAATTCTGCAGCAAAAGTGCGTGATGGATTTACTTCAAGTTTAATTTTAGCTTTGGCAACCTACTTTTTTGTTGAATCTGCTGTTGTAATTGCCGGTACGACCGGTCTGATGCCTTTAACCGGAGCAACTTTACCAATGATTGCTAAAGGCGGAAGTTCGATGATTGCCAAATGGCTGATGATTGGCACGTTAATAGGTCTTTGTTGTAGAAACGAGGAAGGAGCGTATAAAAAATGAAACAATTAATGCGCAGTTTAAAAACGACCTTGCTCTTTTTTCTGGTAATTTCTCTTGCTTTATTGGCAGGTATAGTATTACAACAAAATAAAAGTCAAAGGTTATTACTTCAATCAAGCAATGAAAATAAAGCTGCCNTGGCATCTCGCTATAGTAATGCCGGAACAATCTACTCTAGAGATATGACAAGGCTTGCATATAGCCAAAATGGGCAAAGATATTATGCCGATAATCCTGAACTTGCCAGAGCTATGGTGCAAACAATTGGTGATTATACCCATAATATTGGTAATACTATTGAAGGAGCTTATCAAGATAGATTAATCGGTACGGGGAGGACTTTTTTTCAACAAGTTTTCTTCGATTTTGCAGGCAAGGGTTTGACAGGTGACGACATAATTCTGACTGTAAACTCAGAATTGATCCTTTATGCTCAACAATTGCTTGGCGATTCTAGAGGATCAATTGTCTTGCTGAATTATCAAACTGGGGGAATTATCTGTTTAGTCAGTACACCGAATACATATCCTGACAATGTTGTAACTTGGACTGATATACCTGAATCTTCTTTATTTAACCGTAGTATCTTGGGAGGATATTCTCCCGGTTCGACATTCAAGGCTGTTACAGGAACTGCCTGGACAGAGTCGGATCTATTTGATCCGAATTATGTAATGTATTGTCGAGGTCAGGAGCCTCTTTTAGGTACCGGATCGGTTACAGAAGATAGAGGAGAAGGGGCTCATGGTGAAGTCGATTTGCAATCAGCTTTTCAAATTTCTTGTAATCACTTTTTTGGTGATATAGGAGTGCAAATAGGATCAGAACAAATGCTGAAAACTGCCGAACAGTTTGGATTTAACGAAACACTTTCTGTAGGGCGATTAATAGCTAAAACCGGTACATACAAGACTGTACCCGATGATCAGTTTTTACTGTCTTGGCAAGCGATCGGACAACCGATAGATGTTAATGAATTAACAGTTTCGCCACTTCATTTGGCAATGATCTCAGGAACTATCGCTAATCAGGGCATTATGATGCAACCCTATTTGATTCACAATTTTGTTGGGCCTTTAGGTTCTAATTATGATGCAACCCAACCTGAGACATTTAGCAGAATTAACTCAACTGCCAATATTGAGCTGATCAAGGAAGATCTGATTGCAACAGTTGAACAGGGGAGAGCATACGGATCTTATATTCAAGGTTATACTATCGGTGGAAAAACCGGCACTGCTGAATCGGTGAATGACACCGGTGAACTGCAAACCAACTCTCTTTATACCGGGTTTATTGATAATCCACAGCATCCTTATGCGATAGGTATGGTCATTGAAGATGGAATCTATGATACACCGGCTATTGCTGGTGCAATCTTGAATAAGGCAATCGAATTGAATTTGAAGGACAATTAAAGCTAGGTTTGGGTATTTATCATTTTTATTTTCAGATGTGTTAGTATATATCTGTAAAAATATCGTTATTAGAGGAGCAAATATGCCAAGATTAAGAACCTCAAAATATATGAATCGAGTCAATAATTCTAGTAGTTTAAAATATGGTGTGCAAGTTGCAGTTATTTCTATCGGAGTTATTCTAGGGATTGTTACAGCAATACTTGCTTCAGCATTTATTTTCTTTGGGGATTTAATAAAAACATTTTTTTAATCAGTTAAAACTAGAGTAATTTTTAACTGATTATTTGTTTCTGCAAGAGGAGTATATTTTGTCTAAGAAATTTTTTGAAAAAAAAGAGCGTAAGCATTTGATGTTAATTGACGGTAACAGCTTAATAAACCGCGCTTTTTATGCGGGAGCGGGACGTAGCATGCTTACTACACCCGATGGGACACCAAGCGGAGCCGTTTTTACTTTTCTAAATATGCTGTTAAGTTATACTGAACTGATCGATCCGGACAGCATTATTGTAGCATTCGATCGTCCGGAAAAAACTTTTAGACATGATATGTATGATGATTATAAAGGCACTCGTAAACCGATGCCGGATGATCTGGCAATTCAAATTCCGCTACTAAAAGAAATGCTGGATGCTCTTAAGATCTGTAGAGTTGAAGAACCGGGATATGAAGCGGATGATTTAATCGGCACCTACGCTAAAATAGCGGAACAAGATGATTATGATGTGTATATTGTTACCGGGGATAAAGACAGTTTTCAATTGATTAGAGATCATGTTTTTATTGTTTTGCCTGTAACGAGACGCGGATCTACTTCTGATGATTTAGTAGATCGAGAGACTTTTAAAGCTGAATACAATTTTGAACCGGAACAATTTGTCGATTTTAAAGCAATCATGGGCGATTCTTCCGATAACATTCCCGGAATTAAAGGTATTGGCCAAGTAGGAGCAGCTGACTTAATTCAAGATCATGGTACCTTACAACAAATATATAATGAATTGGACCATGATCAAGAAAAAATTCAAAATAAATATCGTAAAAAACTGACCATAGATCGTGACATGGCATTTTTATCATATGAATTAGCTCAAATTAATTCAGATGCACCAATTAGAGTAAAGGCTAAAGATGCAATAAAAGAAGATCCTAATCCGGAAAAGCTGGGTGCTTTTTTCGCGAAAATGGGTTTCCAAACAATGTTCGAGCGTTTTGAGCTTGATCCGCTTGATACAGTTGTAGATAAAGAAGAATTAGCTCAATTGACTGAGCAAAAAGATATTTCTGATTTTATCGAACAGACAGGAATAGATAGTATTGTTTGGCTTATTTTACCAAATCAAAACAGCTTTATGTTAAGCAAATCGGGTGGTTATATTATTCTCGAACCCCTCCAGGTTCAAACTGCTGCTGAACATTTATTTGCTATAAATAACTTGTTTATAGTTTGGGATTATAAGAAGTGGTTAAATACCTTGGATCTAGGCCAACTCCATCATCAACCTTTTGATATTAAAGTTGCAGCTTATCTTTTGAATCAGGGTAAACCTGAGGAATTTGCTTCTGTTTATCAGAATATTTTTCAAGAAAATTTTCCCAGCTTAAAAAAGAATTCCTCCTTAGAGGAACAAATTAATTATGCTAAACAAAANGCGATGTCTCTCTTAATAATTCACCAAAGACAACGCGCGCAAATCCGTGAGCTCAATCTGGAATTTTTAGCTTATGAGATAGAGATGCCTTTAACACCAATTTTATTTGCTATGGAGAAATACGGTGTTTTTGCTGATAAAGATCAACTTGATCAGCTTAACAAAGTAATGCTAACTGAATTATCCAAGCTGGAACAGCAAATCTTTGAATATTCAACAGGAGAATTCAATGTTAATTCCAGTCAACAATTAAGCGATGTTTTATTTAATCAATTAGAACTTCCTCCGGGAAGAAAACTTGCCAGCGGTTATTATTCGACTGCAGCAGGTGAACTTGAGCGCTTAAAGGGAATGCATCCAATTATAGATCTTATTACTGAATATAGAGAAATCAGTAAATTAAATTCAACCTTTGTTGATGGTTTGCGTAAAGCAATTGACCCAAATGATGGCAGAATCCATACAACATATCATCAGACTTCGACCAGTACGGGACGTTTATCCAGCACTGATCCTAATTTGCAAAATATACCGATTCGTTCTGAAAGATCAAAGGAAATCCGCAATGTTTTTGCTGCAAAACCCGGTTATAAATTAGTCGGAGCAGATTATTCGCAAATCGAATTACGCTTATTGGCACATCTATCTGAAGATCCCAACTTGATCAAAGCTTTCAGAGAGAATATTGATATTCATAGTAATACAGCAATGAAAATGTTTGATAAAGAAGTGACAGAAATTACACCTAAAGAACGGGCATTGGCCAAAACGGTTAACTTTAGCATAGTTTACGGTGTTACTCCATTCGGCTTATCTCAGGATTTGAAATCTTCTGTGGACATTGCCTCCGATTATATCAATTCCTATTATGATCACTATACTTCAGTTAAACCTTATTTAGAGTCATTGATAGTTAAAGCAAGGGAACAGGGTTATGTAGAAACTATGTTCGGTAGAAGACGTTATATTCCCGAATTATCTTCTAGCCAATTTCATACCAGAAGTTTTGGTGAACGAGCAGCTATGAATGCTCCTTTGCAGGGAAGCGCTGCTGATTTGATTAAATTGGCGATGAATAAGATTGATAAAATCTTGAAACAAGAGAATTTACAAGCTAGGATAATTTTACAAGTACATGACGAATTGATTCTTGAAGTACCGGATCAGGAAGTGGAACAGGTAAGTCAGATTCTGCAGCAAGGTATGGAAAGTGTAGTTGAGCTTAATGTTCCATTAATAGCAGAAGTCTCGGCCGGCAATTCTTGGGCCGAAATTTAATTAAATTTTATTAAAGGAGAGACCACGAGGTGTTAATACCTCACTCAAAATTTGATTAACTTGTTTCCTTAAATAATCGAAGTCATGGTTATTTACAATATCAAGATCTGCGAGCTCGCTGTACTCTTCCGGTGTCATTTGAACCGCCATTCGTCTTAAGGCTTCGNTTCTACTGAGACCTCTAATTTCAAGGCGTTTTAATCTGATCTCTTTATCTGAAGTAACGTTCCAAACCAGATCGGAGCGATCGAGAAATCCTTCTTTAACCGGAATGGGCACATCCAGCACAGCAACTTTTGCCCCGGAATTTTCCAGCTCATCAAGATAAATTCCCATTTGTTTAATAGTATATTTATGTACAATTAAGCTTAAAGAATCAAGAGCTTTTTTATCTTGGAAAACCAAATCGGACATTTTTTTTCTATTTAAGGAACCATCTGTATTGATAAATTCTTCGCCGAAAACATCAATAATTTCCGGTATTGCAAGCCCTTCGCTTTGAGTTACACTATGAGAAATTTTATCGGCATCTAAGACAGACAAACCGGCCTCACGGCATAAACTTGCAACTGTACTTTTGCCTGTGCCGATTCCTCCCGTAATCCCTATTACAAACATAATTTCTTACTTTCTTAACTATTCCTTAACCACGGATTGATTATTTGATACAAGTATATTAGTTATACATTAAATCTAAATTCTACTATATCACCGTCTTGCATCACATAATCTTTACCTTCTGACTTAACCAAGCCTTTTTCTCTAGCTGCAGGAATTGAACCGAGTGCTACCAGATTTTCAAATTTGACTACTTCAGCCCGAATAAAACCTCTCTCAAAGTCTGAATGAATTTTCCCGGCAGCCTGTGGAGCTTTAGTACCTTTATCTATCGTCCAAGCTCTAATCTCATTCTCACCGATTGTTAAATAGGATATTAAACCCAGCAATTCATAACCGGCAGCAATAATTTGATCAAGACCACTTTGTTTTATGCCCAAGCTTTCAATAAATTCAGCAGCTTCTTCCGCATCAAGTGTCTGTAATTCTTCTTCAATCTTTGCACTTACCATAACTACTTTATCATGATCTAACTTGGCATATTCTTGCAGTAATTTTACCTGTTCCGGTACAGTTCCAATTTCATCCTCACTGATATTAGCAACATAGAGAACCGGTTTAGAAGACAAAAGAAATAACTCTTTGGTGAAGGGAATTTCACTCTCATCTAATTCATAAGTTCTGGCAGGATGCTCAGCTTCTAAATGGGCCATCAGTTTTTGTAAAAATTCTTTTTCTTGAATCAGTTTTTTGTCTCCACTTTTTGCTGCTCTACTGACCCTTTCAATTCTTCTCTCAAGATATTCAATATCTGATAAGATCAGTTCTAGCTGAATTATCCCTGCATCACGAACTGAATCGGCTTCNCCTGAGACATGGATAATGTTACTATCCGAAAAGCAACGTACTACATGAACAATAGCATCAGTCTCTCTGATATTCGCTAAAAACTGATTACCTAAACCTTCTCCGCGACTTGCTCCCTCAACCAATCCGGCAATATCAACAAATTCAATAGTTGCAGGAACAACTTTTTTTGAGTGGAATATTTCATCTAAGATAAACAAGCGCTGGTCTGGTACATTAACAACGCCAATATTCGGATCAATTGTACAAAAAGCATAATTTGCAACTTCAGCTCCCGCATGAGTTAATNCATTGAACAATGTACTTTTACCAACATTCGGCAATCCAACAATTCCTAATTTCATATATTAATTGAGATATTAATCTCTATCCTTTCAAAATATTATTCTTAATAACTTTACTACTTTTTTTCAGATTTTCCCAAAATGAAGNAATAAACTTACTAATTTCCAACATATCATATCAATANCAAGTAGATTATTAGAAATATGCATACGAGGAGTTATTGAAAGTGAAATTTGCGAAAGTTAAAACTGCAATCATTACAGGTTTAAAAATCAATATTGCAGATTTGGAAATAACAATTTTATCCGGTTTTCCAGTTTTTGAAATTAGCGGTATTAGCAACAATAAAGGGCAACAATGTTTCAGTAGAGTAAGGGCAGCCTTGAAAAATAACGGTTTTCAAATTCCTAGAGGTAGAATTATTTGNCATTTGACAAAAGAAATAAATAATGGGGATGTTAGAACGATTGATCTTGCTCTAGCCTTAGCTTTATTAATTGCTGATCAACAGATTAGTAATCTTCAAAATATAACCTGGTTTATTGTTGGACAGTTGGGACTATCGGGCAGTATCCAAAAAACCAGCGGTATCTTTGCAATGAGTAGAGAACTTGAATTGGAAAAATATTATTGGATAATACCGCAAATTAACCAAAACGAATTGCAAAATACTGTTCTCGAACGGAAATATGTAGCGAAAGATATTTCCGTGGCTGCAGAAATTATCGAAGGAAAGAACTTATCTTTACATCAACCACGGTTGGAAAAGACTCTTATGCCCAATTCTATATCTGAACCGATCTACGAAATTCTAGGACAGCCATTGGCTAAACGTGCTGTTTTAATAGCTTTAGCAGGTTGGCATCCATTATTGTTAATCGGATCTCCTGGAAGCGGGAAGACAACCATAGCTGAACAAACTCCTTATTTTATGCCAGCTTTAAATGAAAAGGANCTTGATGAAGTAAGAAAAATATATTCTTTAAACGGTTTATGGAATCAAGAAACAAATCTAGGAATAATAAGACCATATAAAGCTCCGCATCATACTGTGACTCAAATGGCATTAATCGGCGGAGGTCCTAATTTAACGCCGGGTATTATCACTCAAGCCCACAACGGAATTTTGTTTTTGGATGAATTTAGTGAATTTAAACCTCAGATATTGGAATTGCTAAAAAAACCTTTATCTGAAAAGCAAATTAATTTAGCAAGAAAAAATGAACAACAACAGTATCCGGCAAATTTTCTCCTAATTGCTGCCACAAATCCTTGTCCTTGCGGCTATCTATTTGAAAAAGATAGTCGTTGCAAATGCAGTTTAGCTGATATCAATCGCTTCAAGAAAAAAATACAAGGAGCATTATTAGATCGTTTTCAACTAGTTGTTATGATGAATGACTTAGCTCAAACAGAATTGATAAAAACAGCACACACAAAAGTTATTGAGCAAACAAAAATTGAAAAAATTCAAAATCAAATAAGACAAGCTCAAGTTATGCAAGATGAGCGCTGTATTTCGAATAAGATTTCTCCAGAAAGAAATGCTCTGATTAAGGTAAATCGCTTAGCAAACTTTTTTCAAATTGTGGAACAAGATTTAAAATCATTCAACAACTTAATCAAAAGAAATTCTTTTTCGCCTCGCACATATTTGGCAATCTTAAGGGTAGCTAGAACTATAGCGGATCTAGAAGAAAGCACCCGAGTCAAACAAGAACATCTACATGAGGCTTTATTACTTAGACAAAAACTTAATCTATATTAGAGGTCGACATGGCATATTTATATAATGAAAGCTGGCAAAGATTATTGGAATATTTAAGAAGTTACAAAATGGGAATTTCTAAACAAAGAAAATGGTTAGAACAATTTGTTTCAATTTCGGAAATGTTTGATTATTTAGCTCGTAAGCTGAATAGATCATTTGAATTAATTCAAACATCGCTCAAAGAGGAAATTAAGGTTGTGACCATTATTGACAGCGATTATCCTAAATTATTAAAAGAAATCAATGATCCACCTGCAATCTTATTCCTTTTAGGAAACGATTTAAATTATGATGAAAAACTAACTGTCAGTGTGATTGGCAGTAGGTATTCCACAAATTACGGAGAGAGAGTAGCTAGAATGATCGTTGAATCATTAAAACACAAAAATCGGACAATTATTAGCGGAATGGCTGTAGGAATAGATTCAATCGCACAAATTACTGCACTTAAAAGTGGCATGAATTCAATTGCTGTCTTAGGATCAGGCGTTGATGTATGTTACCCACAGTCCCAATTCAGATTATATCAGGACTTAATCAACCAGGGNAGTATTGTTAGTGAATATCCACCGGGGACCCCGGCTAGATCTTATCATTTTCCGGCTAGAAATAGAATAATCAGCGGACTAAGTTCTGCATTGATCGTAGCAGAAGCAGGTCTTAAATCAGGTACGATGATCACTGCTGAGTACGCAGCTAATCAAGGTAGAGATGTATTTGCCATTCCAGGTTCGATCTTCATGAAGCAAAGCCAAGGTTGCCATCAGTTAATAAACGATGGGGCAAAAATTATTGTAGATCAAACTTCAATCTTAAGTTTATCATCTGAATTCGGATCTACTATTCCAAACAGTGAACTCAAAGTATTAGAGATCATTCATCAATTTCAGCCCAATTATTATGAGTTGATCAGTTTAATTAAGTCAGAAACTTCTGAGTTGTCTATATTATTAGGGAAATTAGAAGCATTAGGTTACATTGAACTGCAATTCGGAAAATTTTGTTTAACTGATCATGGAATGAGCCTTTTAGTTTAAGATTTAGTTTTAATNAGTATTATCCAATAATATTTTTTGACAGATGAATATTTATCTTGTATATATGTAACTTATAAGTTAACTCGTATACGAAAGGGCATTATGGATAAAACTTTAGTAATAGTTGAATCACCTGCAAAAGCAAATACCATTAGCCGTTATTTAGGAAATAATTANACTGTTGCCGCTTCGGTCGGCCACATTAGAGATCTACCTGCATCGACTTTGGGCGTTGATGTNAAAAATGATTTTAAACCTCGCTACATTACCATGCGTGGTAAGGAGAGCGTTGTCAGAGATTTAAGAAAAATCAAAGAAGATAGTCATAATGTTTTGCTGGCTACTGACCCGGATCGTGAAGGTGAAGCAATTGCTTGGCATCTGGCCAATTTATTAGATATAGAAGAAGATACTCAGTGCAGAATTACTTTTAATGAAATAACTAAAAAATCAGTTGAACAAGCATTAGCTGCTCCTCACCAAATAGATATGGATTTAGTTAATGCTCAGCAAGCTAGAAGAATCTTGGACCGTCTAGTAGGTTATGAATTAAGTCCTTTATTATGGAAAAAAATTCGCAAAGGATTGTCTGCCGGTAGGGTGCAGAGCGTTACGACAAAAATTGTTGTTGACCGTGAAAGAGAAATTAATGCATTTATTCCGGTTGAATATTGGTTATTAACCGCATTTTTGCGTAAGGATATCAAAGATCCTGCTTTTAGGGTTCGTTATCATGGTGAGCTGGAAGGTAAAAAGGTTGTTAAAAAATCAATTGATAATGAAGCTGAAGCTGAAGCTTTAATCTCAGATTTAGACAAAGCAGATTACATTGTACACAGAGTTACTAAGCGTCAATCAAAGCGACAATCTAAACCTCCTTACACAACCTCTACATTACAACAAGAAGCTTCTCGCAAATTAGGCTTTACTTCAGCTAGAACTATGCGAGTTGCTCAACAACTCTATGAGGGTGTAGATTTAAAAGATCAGGGAGCGACTGCATTAATCACCTATTTAAGAACCGATTCAGTCAGAATTTCACCAATTGCAATTGATGCTGCACGTAATTTTATAAAAACTCTACATGGAGATAAGTATTTACCTGCAAAACCGCGTTACTTTAAAAATAAAAAAGCCGCTCAAGATGCTCATGAATGTATAAGACCGGCACACTTTGACCTGTCTCCTCAGAAAATAAGACATCAATTAACCAATGAACAATTCAGATTGTACAAGTTGATTTGGGATAAATTTATTGCCAGTCAAATGAATGCAGCTATTTTTGATACTGTTTCTTCAGATATCAAAGCTAAATCCCATATCTTCAGAGTTAGAGGCGAAACTATGAAGTTTCCCGGTTGGATGAAGCAATATGGCATGTTACCGGATACTGAAAAAGAAGAGTCAGATGAATTAAATAAAGAGATCTTACCTGAACTTGAAGTAGGAGATCTGCTCTTATTCGAAAAGCTGGAATCTGAACAGAAGTTTACAAAACCTCCGGCAAGATATACAGAAGCAAGTCTGATCAGAATTTTAGAAGAATTGGGAATTGGCAGACCATCAACTTATGCTCCTACAATATCAACTATACTTAATCGTAGATATATGGAAAAAGACGGGAGATCTTTAGTGCCGACTAAACTCGGTTTTCTCGTAACAGAAATGTTGGAAGAACATTTTAAATCGATCGTTGATCCCGATTTTACTGCTGAAATGGAAGAAAATCTTGATGAGGTAGAAGCAGGAGAAAAAGATTGGATTGATCTATTGCATGAGTTTTATCCGGATTTTCATCGTGATATTGAGCAAGCAGATCAAAACATTGAAAAAGTCGAAATGCCTGTCATTTCACTAGATGAAAAATGTCCAAAATGTTCCGAAGGAAATCTGGTTATCAAAGAAGGTCGCTACGGTAAGTTTATTGCATGTGATAGATATCCGACTTGTGATTATACGAGAACTATTGAAGTTGAAGCTCCCGGTGAATGTCCACTTTGTGGTTCAGGACTATTAGAAAAAAGAGCTCGCAAACGTAGATCTTCGAAGTTTTACGTCTGTGATAAAAAAGGAAAAGATCCGGATTGTGAATTTATAAGTTGGGATTTACCTTCGGGTAAATCTTGCGATGTCTGTGGATCTTACATGGTAAAAAAGAGATTTAGAGGTAAAGAATACGATAAATGCAGTAATAAAGAATGCCCAACTAACGAGAAAAAGAGCAGGAAAAGTCAGAAAAGATCTAAATCTGAAACAAATAAAAAAGGTAAGGCAAGCGAAAATTCGCAATAAAATCAATCAATGAGCAAAGTATATGTAATCGGTGCTGGGCTTGCCGGATCAGAAGCTGCTTTTCAAATAGCAGAAGCAGGAATCAGGGTTAATCTAATCGAGATGAAACCGCAAACCTTTTCAGCTGCTCACCAGTCAGCAGATTTTGCTGAGCTTGTTTGCAGCAATTCATTGAGATCTAATCAAATTGAAAATGCAGTAGGTTTATTAAAAGAAGAATTGCGTCTGAACAATTCTCTAATAATTGAAGTTGCAGACATTACACGGGTACCTGCAGGTGGGGCCTTAGCTGTAGATCGGAATAATTTTTCTCGTTTGATTACAGAAAAAATCAGGAAACATCCTTTAATAACAATAGAACGTAGAGAAGTAAAAGCATTATCAGAATTCGATCTGGATAAAGATTTTGTGATTGTAGCCAGTGGGCCTCTAACTTCAAGTTCATTATTTAATGATTTAAAGAAAATGCTGGGAGCTGATGACCTTTATTTCTTTGATGCAATTGCACCAATTGTAGATGCTGAAAGTATAGATCGTAAAAAAGTTTTTGCCGCTTCGCGTTATGATAAGGGCGAGGGTGAATATCTTAACTGTCCATTTACTGAAGAGGAATACGAGTCTTTTTATGCTGAATTAATCAAAGCAAAAACGACAAAAGTCGAAGCGTTTGATGATATTAAATTATTTCAAGGTTGTTTACCGATTGAATCGATTGCTAAACAAGGCAAAGAAACACTTTTATACGGTCCTCTCAAACCAGTTGGATTAATTGATCCGAAGATCGGACGTCAACCATATGCAGTTGTTCAATTACGGCAAGATAATCAAGCCGGGTCTTTATTTAATCTGGTAGGATTTCAAACAAGATTAACATTTCCTGAACAAAAACGAGTTTTTAGTTTAATTCCCGGATTAGAAGCTGCTGTTTTTGAACGATTCGGTGTGATGCATAGAAATTCATTTCTTAATTCGCCTAAACATCTTAATTTAGGCTATCAACACAACAGACTGTCAAATCTTTATTTTGCCGGACAAATTACCGGTGTAGAAGGTTATGTTGAGTCAGTCGGTTCGGGATTTGTTGCTGCGAAGTCTCTGATAAACAATTATCTCAATATAAAACCGGAGGAGTTACCACTCTATTTGCATCCTGAAACTATTTTAGGCGGACTTGCTCATTATGTAAGTTTGGCAGAAACAAAGAACTTTCAACCGATGAATGCAAATTTCGGGTTGGTTCCCGGTCTAGATCGTTCAGAATTAAAGCAGATAAAAAATAAATATTCGCTTAAAGCAAAAGGTAGAAGATTAAGACGTCAAGTCTATGCATTACGTGCTTTAAGTCATTACAAAGATGTAAAGGAAGAAACGCAAAATTTAAATGCTCAAGAGTGATTTCAATTATTATTTACCAGAAGAATATATAGCTCAACATCCTGCATCAATCAGAGATCAGAGTAAATTAATGATTCTCAATCAGGATCGTTCAATTGAGGATAAATCTTTCTATGACTTGCCACAATATCTTAGATCGGGTGATTGTTTAGTTATAAATAATACCAAAGTAATACCTGCCAGATTGCACGGTAAAAGAAAAGATAGTGGATCTCCAATTGAATTCTTATTAATCAAACAACTCACGGAGTGTGAGTGGGAAGTTATTGTCAAACCCGGAAGGAAGTGTCGTCCGGGTCATGAGATAGTTTTTATTGATGATCGATTAGAAGCTGAGATTTTAGAGATTATAGATGATGGCAATCGAATTGTCAAATTTGATTTTTCAGGCATTTGGCAAGAGGTCTTAGCAGAAGCTGGAGAGATGCCGTTGCCGCCCTATATCACAGAAAAACAAACTGATTCTGAGCGCTATCAAACTGTATATGCTAAATATGATGGTTCATCAGCGGCACCAACTGCAGGGTTACATTTTACCGACCAATTATTCGATTCAATCAGAGCTAAAGGAGTTTCTATAGCTGAACTCACCCTACATGTTGGAATAGGAACCTTCAGGCCGGTCAAAGAAGATGATCTTACTAAACATTTGATGCATAGTGAATCATATCAAATAGATCAAAAAGCTGCTGCCTTGATTAATCAGACCAAAGAAAATAACGGTAGAATCATTGCTGTAGGTACTACCGCTTGTAGAGTTCTCGAAACAGTCGGCGGCATAGACAAACGAGTAAAATCTGCTCAAGGTCAAACCGATATTTTTATTTATCCGGGATATCAATTTAACATAGTTGACTGTCTGATCACTAATTTCCATTTACCGGAATCAACATTATTGATGTTAGTCTCAGCTTTTTACGGTAGAGAAGATATCTTTAAAGCCTATCAGCATGCAATTGATTCTAATTATCGCTTCTTCAGTTTTGGAGATGCGATGCTGATCATACCATAGAGGGAATTATGAGTGCTATTAAATTCGAATTAAAACATATTTGCAAACAAACCGGTGCTCGATACGGCGTGCTACAAACACCGCACGGATCAATTGAAACACCTATTTTTATGCCTGTGGGGACTCAGGCATCTGTGAAAGGTTTGTCACCTGAAGAATTAAAACAAATGAAGGCTAAGATCATCCTNTCCAATACATATCATTTATGGATGAGACCCGGAGCAGAATTAATNGCAGATGCCGGAGGGCTTCATAAATTTATGAANTGGGATAGGCCAATTTTGACAGATAGCGGTGGTTTTCAGGTTTTCAGTTTGTCAGATACTAGAAGAATTGAAGAAGAAGGGGTCCACTTCAGATCTCATATAGATGGCAGTAAACATTTTCTCTCGCCGGAAAAAGCTGTACAAATCCAGCAAGCATTGGGTTCAGATATAATGATGCAGTTGGATGAATGTACACACTATCCNGCTGATAAAACTTATGTANAGAAATCTCTTGAACGCACAACAAGATGGCTTGAACGTTGTCTTAAGCAACATGACAATCCTGATCAACAGGCTTTGTTTGGCATCATTCAAGGTGGAATGTATTCTGATTTAAGAATTCAAAGTGCCAAAGAGATTATTGCTTTTGATACACCGGGTATTGCAATCGGAGGATTATCCGTAGGCGAAACTGCTGCAGAAATGTACGAAATGTTGGATGCATTGCAACCTATCTTACCGCCGGAAAAACCACATTACCTGATGGGAGTGGGTACACCGCATCATTTGTTTGAAGGAGTTCTTAGGGGGATTGATATGTTCGATTGTGTTTGGCCAACCAGACTTGGTCGAAACGGTGCCTGTGTGACTTCTATCGGACAAATAACTGTGAGAAATGCAACCTATGCCAAGGACTTCAGTCCCTTGGATCCTAATTGTGATTGCTACGTCTGTCAAAATTATACCAGAGCGTATATCCGGCATCTAATCAAAGCAAATGAGATGTTCGGTTTGCGTTTAACTTCTTATCACAACTTATATTATTTGATAGATTTAATGGCGCAAATCAGAACAGCTATTCAAAATGATAGCCTGGCAGATCTCTATCAGAAATTCATTTCAGAATTTGATTCTGAAAGAAGATAATGGTAATATTGTCAAGTATCTTGACGAAAAAATAAATTTATTTTACATAAATAAGGAGTTAATTAATGTTACAAAACTTTACTATTCTGCTTGAAGCAAACGTTGATCAAGCTAAACCGGGTGGCGGAAATTTATTGATGTCTCTTTTACCGATGATCTTAATTTTCGGTTTAATGTANTTATTGATGGTTCGCCCTCAAAAAAGAGAAGAGAAAAAAATGCGTGAGCAAATTAATGCTATGCGCGTTGGTGATTCAGTCGTTACTATCGGTGGTGTTGTCGGTAAGATCATGAATCTTTCAGATGATGAAGTTACTATAGCCACATCTGTAGCCAACACTATGATGACATTTAAGAAGCAGGCAATCAGTACTGTTATTCAAAGTGAAGAAAATAAGAAATTGGCAGAAAAAGAGAGGGAACTGTCCGGTGAGCCGGAAAAGAAGAGTTTCTTTGATCGCTTCAAAAAAGACAAAGATGATTCGACTAGTAATTCGCCGGAAAAATAAACAATATTATTATTCTTAATTACGAATTTTAAATTAATTAATGATTTTGTTTGATTAAGGACAAAAATTATTTTAAGATAANNAGTGGAACATTCCTCTTTTTGTCGTATTGGACTAATAGGGCAAAGGGAGGATTTTTAATGTCCGGATTTATTCCACAAGAAATAATAAATCAAGTAATTGAACAGACCGACATTGTTCCGGTTGTTGAACAGTANGTAAAACTAAGCAAAAAAAGTTCTGCCAATTACTTTGGACTGTGTCCTTTCCACTCCGAAACAAATGCTTCTTTTAGTGTTTCTCCCGGGAAACAGATTTACTATTGTTTCAGCTGTCAAAAAGGAGGTAATGTAATTAAATTTTTACAAGATATTGAAAATATTACATTTCCTGAAGCAGTTAGAATGTTAGCTCAGAGACTTAATCTTGAGATTCCAGTTGGCGATTCAAAACAATATCAAGAAAATCAAACTGAAAGAAAAATACAACAAAATTTGCATCTCGAGGCAGTTCGCTTTTTTTATCGAAATCTTGAGAGCAATGCCGGCAAACCTATTAAAGAATATATGAGAAAACGAGGTTTCTCAGCAGAAACATTAAAAAAATTTGGTATAGGTTATGCTGATCCTGAATGGAACAGTTTAGCAAATTATTTAACTGAAAAAGGTTTTACCGAAGAGCAAATGCTTGCATCAGGCATCATTCGTAAAAGCAGTCGCAATACATTGATCGATCTATTTAGAGATAGAGTGATGATTCCTATTTTCCCAAGTCACGGCAGGTATGTGATCGGATTTGGCGGTAGAGCGATCAAAGATGATAATGAACCTAAGTACATCAACTCTCCGGAAACCATACTCTATCATAAAAGTAAAAATTTATTTGCAATGAATTTAGTGCGCAAATTAAGACCANTTCCTGAAACCTTAATTATTAGTGAAGGCTATATGGATGTAATGGCATTGCACCAAGCGGGATTTCCAAATACAGTTGCCAGCTTGGGAACTGCATTAACTGAAGAACAAGCAAGATTAATCGACCGATATGCAAAAAAAATAGTGATTGCCTATGACTCTGATCAAGCCGGTATCAATGCTACTATTAGAGCTATTGAAATTTTTGAAAAGTTTAATCTTGAAATTAAAGTTTTAGACTTTGGAGATTTCAAAGATCCGGATAATTACATTATTCAAAACGGTAAAGCCAGATTCGAAGCCTTAGTTAACGAAGCCATCTCAGCTTTAGATTTTCAAATAAATTTGTTTAGAATTAATTCCAGAGATAGCTCAGGTGAGTTGGATTTAAACCGTTATACAGCTCAAGTAGCAGAATTACTTGCCAAGTTNGACAGTGCGATTATGATTGAAGTTTATGCTAAAAGACTGGCCGATGAAATCAATGTTTCAAGTGATACTATTTTGTTTGATATAAATCGTGTCCAACAACAAAACGAGCAAAAACAAAAGCAAACTTTATCGCAGCGCGCTGTATCCGGCGATGATCAAATAAAGCCTGAATTAAAAGGACATAAAATAAAACAAAGAAGTCAAGCTGAGGAAAAAAAGTATATAGGTTATCAATGGTTGTTGCTGGCATTATTAAGTAATTCTCCTGATCTGTTTAGTTCGATCGACAATAGATTTGTTCCGGATTTGTTTAGTAGCGATGTTCTTAAAGAACTTGCAGAGAGGCTAAGATCGTCCGTCATTAATCAACAAATTTCTATTCAAACTTTAGTTTCTTGGACTGAGGAATTAAATGAACAGGACACAAGTACTGATTACAATAAACAATTATTGCCTATATTGATGGCTTTNGATGATGATCAAATTCGCACGGATCAAGATTTATTGTTGGATGTTTTGGGAAAACTCGAATACTATACTGCTCAAAATAAGCAGTCAGAAATATTAATGCTTTTGCAAGATAAAGAAATCAACAATAAGCAACGCGAACAGCTCNTAAAAGAGTTGTCTGAAATAAATAAAAAAATAAGTTTACAGAAATAAAATATAACACAATATCTTAATTATAGAGGGAAGGGAAAAGAGTAAATGAGTAAAGCAAAGAAAAAAGCTAAACCTGCAGTTGAAACAAAAGAAGAAAGAGCGATTATTTCGTTAATTAATCGAGGAAAACGTAAGGATAAAGAACTTACTCAACAAGAAATCCTGGATTATCTTGAATCTATTAAATTGCATGAAGATTATCTGGATCAGGTAATTGAAGGCTTGCTTGATGCAGGGATTGAGGTTATTGAAGATGATCAGGATGAAGAAGTTGATGAAAACGACGGTCGAATTTTCACTGAAGCCGTAATTGTTGACGATCCGGTCAGAATGTACTTAAAAGAAATCGGTCGAGTTGATTTATTGACTGCAGATCAAGAAAAAGAATTAGCAGCTCGTATGGAAATGGGAGANGATGGAGCAAAAGATCATCTGACAACAGCTAACTTGCGTTTAGTTGTGAGTATTGCCAAACGTTATACAGGCAGAGGATTATCCTTCCTCGATCTAATTCAAGAAGGAAATTTAGGTTTAATTAAAGCAGTTGACAAATTTGATTACAGAAAAGGTTATAAATTCTCTACATATGCTACATGGTGGATCAGACAAGCTATTACCAGAGCAATTGCAGATCAGGCAAGAACAATACGGATTCCTGTACATATGGTTGAGACTATTAATAAAATGATTAGAATTCAAAGGCAATTATTGCAAAAACTAGGCCGTGAACCGGAACCGGAAGAAGTGGCTGTTGAAATGGAGATCACAGTTGATAAAGTTCGTGAAATTATGAAAATTTCTCAAGAACCNGTGTCTCTGGAAAAGCCGATAGGTGAAGAAGAAGACAGCTTCTTGGGAGATTTTATTCCGGATGATGATGCACCTTCACCATCAGAACAAGCTTCATTCGCATTACTCAAAGAGCAACTCTTCGAAGTGTTAAAAGAGCTTNCACCGCGCGAAGAAAAAGTCTTACGTTTGCGTTTCGGCTTAGATGACGGTAGAACAAGAACTTTGGAAGAAGTGGGTCGTGAATTTGATGTAACNAGAGAAAGAATTCGTCAAATTGAAGCCAAAGCTTTGCGCAAATTACGTCATCCTTCACGTAGCCAAAAACTTAAAGACTATTTAGATTAAGATGAAATTCAATTATAGCAAGAGAATCTTAGCCTTAACCCANTGGATTGAGGCGGATTCTTTTGTGATTGATGTTGGCACCGATCATGCCCATTTGCCCTTAGCGCTTGTAGAGCTTGGAATTACCAGAAAAATACTCGCAATAGATAACAACTTGAAACCTCTGGCAACAGCTGAGAAAAACATTATACATGCAGGTTTTAACGATATAATANAATTACGCTTAAATGATGGTTTAAGAAATATTAATCTGAATGGAAATGAAACAATAGTTATCTCCGGACTGGGCGGAATGCTGATCAGCAGTATTTTAGCAGAAGCAAAACAAGGTATTAAAATTAATCAGAAATTTATTCTGCAACCGAACTGGACTTGGTTTGAATTACGAAAATGGCTGGCTGNGAACGGTTTTAAAATAGTAAAAGAACAAATAGTTGCTGAACAAAATAAACTGTATAGCCAATTNTTAGTTCATTATACAGGTGAAGAATACCATATTTCAGATACTGATGCTTTTTGTGGAATAAACATTCAACATAATCACAATTCGGCAAGTGAAATGGAAATTTACAAATCCTATTTGAGCAGATTAAAACNCCTAGCTACACTCAAAGCGAGAAGTGTTGATTCTTACAGTGATATTGTAAAGCGTATCAATCATAAGCTAGAGAATTTAAGACAAATCTATTACTAGAAGAATATATATTCCGCGGAGGAAATTTTGACTACTCACAGAGAGATTTACAACTATTTAAATAAAATAGCGCCTTATGAAGATGCTGAAGATTGGGATCCAACCGGACCTACACTGGGTTGGCTAGACGATCAGACTACAGCTGCAGTGATCAGTTTAGACTTAACAAGTCAAGCATATGAACTTGCTCTTAAAAATAAATGTAATTTGATCATCACTCATCATCCTTTTATTTTTTCACCGATCAACCAACTAATCACAGATGATTTTGAACAAGGATTATTATTAAAGCTTGCCGAGAAGAGAATTAGTTCTATTTCCTGTCATACTAATCTTGATGCGGCAATCGAAGGAGTTGCTACAGCATTTGTTGAGACAGCATTAACCAAAGACAGCTATCTAAAAAATCCTGAAATACTGATTCCATTGGAAGATAAAGCTGAAGTAGGGCATGGTAGAATTGTAACGCTCAATCAGGAACAATTACTAAGTAAACTATTGGTCCAAGTTGAGCACAATCTTAGTTCAAGAATACAAGTAAATACTGATCAGGATAGAGATGTAAAAAGAATCGCATTTACTCCGGGAGCTTTTGAAGAATCTTGGATACCTGAACTGAAAAAACAAAATATCGATCTGCTAATAACAGGGGAAATAAAACATCATGCAACTGTTATGTTGCATGAAAGATCAATTGCATTATTTGCGGCAGGACACGGGGCTTCTGAGCAAACAGTTATCCCATTGTTAAAACACAAATTAGCAGAAGAATTTTCCGAGATTTATTTTGTAGAAAATCCGGGAATCAATTATAATCNATTAAGATCTGAGTAAACTGGACAATCGCGGCTGCAAAGACGAAAGTCTGCAGATGAGGAAAGTCCGGGCTTCATAGGGCACAGGCGCCGGGTAGTTCCCGGTGAAGGTGACTTTAAGGAAAGTGCAACAGAAAATATACCGCCGAGCAATCGGTAAGGGTGGAATGGTGAGGTAAGAGCTCACCGGCGGTTTGGTAACAATCCGGCCTTGTAAACCCCGTCTGAAGCAACACCGTGGCAAGAAACACATAGTGTGACCCGCACGTTTCATGGAGGTGGCTTGAATCCAAGTGAGAGCTTGGATCTAGATAGATGATTGTCTTAGACAGAACCCGGCTTACAGGTTTACTCAGATCTTTATTTATCTTAACCGTAACAATTGTGTGGAGTTCACAAATTACTTTAGCAATCTTAATATTTGATGTATAATAGCCCTAGAACTCAGAATTTAATAAGTTTATCAGAAAAGGAGAAATTATATATGAGAGAATTATTAGGAAATGTATTTGGTTACGAAAAGAAATCTGACGCCAATGCCAAGATTGTCATCGGTGCATTATCCGGCTTCCTACTTGGTGCAGCTGCAGGCTTATTATTTGCACCTCAATCCGGTAAAGAAACCCGTGATGATATTGCCCGAGCAGCAGAAAAAGGCTATGAAAAAGCTGTAGAAACTTCCAAAAATGTTGCTGGATTTGTAAAAGATAAAAGCCAAGAAGTTTCTGAAAAGTTTTTGCAAAAAAGAGACAAAGTAGTAGAAGATGCAGCAGAAGCAGTTGCTGAAGTTGCTGATAAAGTTTCAGATAAGGCTGAAGATGTCGCCAAAGATGCTAAAGCAAAACAATCTTAAGAATCGGTGATATTATGACTTATGTGATATTGAGCGAAGCAACGATAGCTCTATCTGATCTTTTTACCGGTTTGCTTGCTTTGGCCGGAACGGTTGCCTTAGTTTTCTTAGCAATCATGTTCTATAGGCTTGCTGCAGCTTTGAAAAAAGTTAAAGATATGCTCGATGAAATGGCTTTACCGCTTAGTCAAACGGTGAATCAATTGCCTGAAGTTGTTAAGAAGACAGATAAATCTTTAGGAGATGTCAATGCCATAACCGAGGCGGCAGCTACTGAGGTTCCGGATATTTTGGAAAGTGTTAGCGGCGTATCGACTTCAGTTGGAACTACTGTTGAAACTGTTGCTGATACAGCGACAAACGTAATTGATGCTGTCAATAGTGTTGTGTCAACAGGTAAGAGTGCAGTTTCCAGTTTGAATCTGGACGGATTGATCGGCATTGCAGGCAGGGTCACCGGTATTGTCAGCTTTTTGAGAAGATTCAAAAAGAAGACTAAAAAGAAAAGAAAAAGAAAACGCTGACAAAATTNATCTNAGAGTAGATTTCAAAGGATGGGTGATCACCCATCCTTTGTTTTTTCTAGTTTAGTTTTCTGATAGAATTATAAACTAGAAGAGAAACTTTAATATATTGGAGAAATNATGNATGAACAAAATACAGAAAACCAGTGAACATCTTGATTTGATGAAATCAGAGAATAAAATGAGCAAACTGGGTCAAAGCAAATATTTTGTTTTAGCTTTCATTTTTCCGTTTTTGATCTTAGGTTTTGCTTACGCTATGCAAGGAATTTTCCCTTTTGGTGAAAAACACATCTTGACCATAGATCTTTACCATCAATATGCTCCGTTCTTACGTGAATTACGTGCAAAATTAATTTCCGGTGATTCTTTATTTGTCAGTTGGTCAGGTGGTCTGGGATTTAATTTCTATTCTGTCATTACTTATTACTTAGCAAGCCCTTTTAATTTTTTACTACTCTTGTTTAAAGAACAACAGATCAGCGATGCAGTATTGTTGATTACACTATTTAAGATTGCCTCCAGCGGTTTAACATTTTATACATACAGTTACTTCTCACGTAAAAAACATAGTTGGTTTTATCTTGCAATTTCCTGTGCTTATGCTTTATCAGGATATTCATTAGCTTATTCCTGGAATATTATGTGGCTTGATACTCTAGTATTTTTGCCGTTGACTATTTTAGGATTGATTTATTTGATCAGAAATCAAAGGATTTGGCTGTATATAGTAAGTCTATCTGCTATCTTAATCAGTAATTACTATACTGCCTTTTTTGTCTGTGTTTTTCTTTTGTTTTATTTTTGGGTATTACTTATTCAAGAAAGAGAAGTGAATAACTATTTAAAGAATATCAAAAATCATAAACTCCACTGTTTTGTTAAATTTGCCGGCAGTTCTTTATTAGCTGCCGGAATTGCAGCTGTTACCTTAGTACCGACAATCATCGCCTTGAGCAGAACTTCCGCTTCAGGTGATTTGTTTCCCGATACCATTAATTTTTTTGAGCCATTTATTGATTTCATCAGCCGCTTATTAACTTTAGCTCCTTTGTCAATTCGAGACGGTATGCCTAACCTATACGCAAGTGTTATTTTATTAGTGCTCTTGCCACTTTTTTTCAGCAACAAAAAGATATCATTTTACACAAAAGTCTCTCATGGTATTTTGATTTTCTTTTTATTAATCAGTTTGAATAACAATGTCTTAAATTTTATTTGGCATGGTTTTCATTATCCAAATCAATTACCTTTTAGAAATTCCTTCGTTTTGATATTTTTGTTTTGTGTGATGGCTCTGACCGCTTATGATAATTGGCAAGNCTCGGACAAATTACCATGGTTTAGATTATTGGGCATCTGGATCGTTGTGCTACTATTTTTGCAAAAAATAGATCAAGAAAGTTATGATTTTTCTTTGATCTTGATATCAATTATATTATTATTTATTTTTGCCTTAATCCTTAATACTGCGGAAGATATTAAAATTAAAAAGAAATATATATCTTTAATGCTATTAATTGTGATGCTAGTTGAATTATTAATTAATACAACCATGGCAATTGGCTCAATTAGTGATAATGAGTATTATGGATCAAGAGATGGGTATTTAGCAGGCGAATATCCGGAATCAGTCTTAAAAAGAGTTGAACAAATAAAAGATCAAGATCCCAATGCAAGAGCAGCTCTCTGGCCTGATAAATGTGTNAATGATCCGATGCTTTATGGTTTTCCGGGCTTAACAATTTTTTCTTCGACATACCCTAAACAACCTGTCCAGTTATTAGCCAATTTAGGTTACGACAACAACCGTATTAACAGTTATCAGGATACCGGTTCAAATATAATCTTAGACTCAGTCTTAGGCATAAAATACAAAATAATAGATCAAAATCGAGAAGAACAAATTTCATTTTATCAATCAGTCGATACAGATGGTATTACTGCTCTATATAAGAACGAATATGCATTACCTTTACTTTATTATGTACCGCATAATGCCGTTAATTTAGAGACAGATTCTGAAAAATCAGGAATTTATAATCAACGAGAGTTGATCAAGGCTTTAAATGGCAATCCGGATATCTTGCAATATACAACGACGTATTCAAAAGATGCTGATGGCTGTACTGTAGTAGAAATTTCAGATAATAAATACCAAGTTGACTTGTTCAAAGATAATGAGCAAATCAATTTTTCTTTTGAGCTAAAAGCTGAACAAGACGGATATCAAACAGTATCCTGGGATGCTTCAGGACTCAGATTCGATCAGATATACTTAACCAAATTTGACAATCAACAAAATAATCAGCCCGATAATACTACATCCACCCAAAATTTAAGTCGTAAATCGACCTCAATTGCAGATATTGGATATTTAGAAACCGGGGAAACAGTCAAAATAAATTTTGTGGTCAATAAAGATGACTCCAATAATGGGAACATAAAGTTCGAAGGTTCCACAATTAACCAAAACAAACTTGAAACTTGGTTGAACGGTTTGCGGATAAACTCCGTTAATCCGCTTAAACACGATTCTAATCATTTAACTGCCGAAATAAATTTGCCGCAAGCCGGCTATCTTTTGTTTGCAACTACTTACGATCAAGGTTGGCAGGTGAGTGTGAATGAATTGTCAAAAGAAATAACACCTTTTGATAATTCCTTAATTTTGATCCCGGTGGATAGTGGCAACAATCAACTTGAATTAAAATTTACGCCTAATGGTTTTGTGATAGGAGTTATCATATCCGGTCTCAGTTTATGCATAGCATTTGTTTTATTATGGATTGCACTTTTAAGAAAGAGAAAGAAAAATCAAGAATTGACTTTGCANGAACAAAACAATCAAAGTTTGCCAAATGAATTGCAAATAAGGACTGTAAGTATCAAAACTGTTTCTTTAACTGATGATGATCTTAACGATCAAAGCAATGATTTATAGTAACATTTAGATTNTGATCAATNTAAAAAAGTAAGGTTNATTGATGAATTTTTCAAAGCATAAAACTGAAATNAGTATAATTTTATTGATCTTATCCATGTTATTGATTTTNAGTTCCTGCCAAAAATTAACTTCAATAGTCAGATCAAGCAATGCTAAACCTATTCTAAAAACAATTACAGTTTCTGAAACAAATGAGTCTGAGCCTGTTTATTCTATGGTGTTTGAGAATGGAAAGATTAAACCTATTCAGAAATTCACACCTGATGATGCAAAATATTATAAAGTTGAGATGATAGGTTATAGATCGGAACTAAAGGATGATGAAATCATTGCTTCTTACGAAGCAATTAATCTAATTGATAATAATGGAAATACTGTTGATCTAGATATTGATTTAGATAAATTTATCAAATTGGTTTTAGATACGACAAAGAAAAACATCTGGAGAATTAGAATTATTGAAGTAGATCAGGAGTATTTTGCTTTTGTTAAATTGAATGTCAATTGGCAATCTCCAGGAATTTTGTATAAATATAATAAAGAAGAATCAAAACTTGAAAAAATTTATAGCTGGAATGAAGTAGATTTGATTGGTTTAGGTTTAATAGATAATAATTAATTACGAATAAAGTCTGTGAATAAGATGAGTGAAAAGAAGAAAGTGGCTTTTGTTTGTGTCCATAATTCATGTCGCAGTCAAATTGCAGAAGCTTTAGGGAAANGATATGCTTCTGCAAATTATGAATTTTACTCTGCCGGTACAGAAATAAAATCTGAAATTAATCAAGATGCAGTTCGTTTGATGAAGCATATCTATGATNTAGACATGGAAGCAACTCAGTATCCAAAACTAATTGAAGATATCCCTGCTGTGGACATTGTTATTACGATGGGCTGCAATGTGCAATGTCCAACTATAAAATGTGAATATAGAGAAGATTGGGATTTAGATGATCCTAGTGGCAAAAGTGATCAAGAGTTTTGGAAAGTCATCCAAGCTATTGAAAATAATATAAAAAACAAATTCACCATCAGATAGAAAAAGTAATTTAGTTTACTCTGTCATGGTTTTACAGATAATTGACAGGTAAATTTATCTTTGTTATATTTGTTTAGTAACTCGCCGGAGTGTCGGAACTGGCAGACGAGATAGACTCAAAATCTGTTGTCCGTAAGGGCGTATGGGTTCAAGTCCCATCTCCGGCACCATTTTTAACGCTGATTTTCTGTTATAGGGGAGTGGCTCAACGGTAGAGCAACGGTCTCCAAAACCGTCGGTTGCGGGTTCAAATCCTGTCTCCCCTGCCAATCTTGAGGTGTACGAACCATTGTTTGTATGCCTCTTTTTTATTATGAAANTTTATTATTCTAATCGGAGCAGGGACTAAAGATATTCTACTTGTTGCCTTTTTGTAACATGNCTTTAACAAAANGCCTGATTTATCAGCTGTTTTTATGGTTAGAATAACAAGTTTTGGTTATAATATGAACTATTAGTTAGAGGAACTTAGAGAATGATTGTTGCTTATATTATTACTTTTATCGCATCTTTATATTTGATCATATATGGTAATTTGAGTCTATGGCTCGGTTTACCTTTACTGATCTTTTCNGTTAGCGGTATTTCTTTTCAATTGATTCAGATTGTTAATCAAAATCTACGCTTAAATAGATTAAAAAAGAAAGCCAAAGCAAAATGGGTAGGTGAGTTTACTTTAATTGAAGGTTTAAATTTAGTGACCAATCAGAGTATTCACTTAATCTTAACCCGTAGAGATGATTTGCTCTTACAAGCCGAACAGAATGAATTTCAATTAAATTTGGCGGATATTGATGGGATCTTCATTACCAAGGGATTTAATACACTAAACTTAACTGATGAAGAGATTTGCAAGTTTATCAATCGGGAAACTACAGCTCCTGTTTTCAACAATATTCGTAATCTCATTCGAAATAATAGACAGTATGCTAAGAAATATATTATGCTAATTTCTTTAAAGTTAAAAGAGGATGTTTATTATAATGTAAGAATGAATCAAGATTTAATAATNATGATTNTGATGCATGGAAATAATAACTTCAGACAATTTANCAAACGACCTGAAATAAGAAGCANGGTACGTTATTACAATAAAAGAATGGAACCTTCTCTATCCAGAGAAGAACCAAGATTAGACCAACTTACTTAGTTGATTAGGAAGGTAATGCATATTAATGAATATACAAGCACAGACTTTTAAAGAATTATGTAATGTAATTGAGCAAAACATAAATCGTGTAATGATCGGCAAAGAAGATGTTATCGAATCACTATTGATTGCGCTTGCCGCGGGCGGACATGTTTTGATTGAAGATGTTCCGGGAATCGGTAAAACTACTTTGGTATCTGCTTTAGCAAAGTCTCTCAATTTAACATTTAAAAGAATTCAGTTTACGCCGGACCTNATGCCTTCAGATGTTACAGGCTTCAGTTTGTATAATCAGAAAACAGGAGAATTCGAATTTCAGCCCGGTGCTGTGATGAGTCAGATTGTCTTGGCTGATGAGATAAATCGTACTTCGCCCAAAACACAATCCGCATTACTTGAAGTAATGCAGGAAAATCAAGTTACAGTTGACGGAATTACTTACGAAATCCCGCAGCCATTTATTGTCTTAGCTACGCAAAATCCGGTTGATCACATAGGAACATATCCGCTACCTGAGGCTCAGCTAGACCGCTTTATGTTAAAGATTGATCTCGGTTATCCGACAATTGATCAGGAAGTCGAAATTCTTGATTTGTATTCTAGTGATGCTCCTTTAGAAACTTTGCAGGAAGTTGCTGACAGTAACGATGTGCTTTGGATGCGAGAACAAGCTCTACATGTGCATTGTGCCAAGTCTGTTAAAAGATATATTGCTGAATTGACAGCTGCCACACGCCGTCATCCTGATATTAGTCTGGGAGCTAGTCCAAGAGCTTCAAATATGCTAATGCAAGCGGCAAAGAGTAGAGCCTTGATTAGAGGACGCGATTATGTAAGGCCGGATGATGTTCAAGCTTTAGCAGTTTCTGTATTATCGCATAGGATTACGATTACTCCTGAAAGCAGACTAAAAAGAATAACTAGTGATGATGCTATTATTTCAGTAGTCAGACAGGTAGCCGTACCCGAAAGATAAATAATATGATTCGTCCGCGTTTTGTTTTTTGGATATTGGCAGTTGTTGCAACTTTTATCGGCAATCAATTAATTGAGCATAAATTTATCATGATTTTGATGCTATTTTTATTAGCTTTGCCAATTTTTTCTGTACTTTATAGTTTCTGGATCAGAAGAAAACTGTCCGTTTCAATTGTGCCTGATCAGGAATTTATTGAAAGAGGAGACCAGGCTTGTTGGTATATCAAATTTACTAATTTGAGCAAACTCCAAACTATGGCAATTAGAATATTAATCAAAGCGAACACGCTNCACATTGATCAGGANCAAATCCAAGCAACTTTATTGATAGCACAAAATGATTCGTCAAACATACGTTTAACAGCTAAACCTGCATTTTCCGGTCCCTTTACTGCAGATAGTTTTTCAATTGCGATTAATGATATTTTCGGCTTCTTCAGAATAAAGTCTCTCACAGCTACTGAGGTTAATTTTCCNAATGTATATGTATTGCCTTTGGAAGAGATGTCTGAAGATTATCATGAATATCTGAGCAATCATTTAGCTGCCGGTGAGTTCCCTTCCGGAAAGAGTCAATCTCTGCTTGATGAAATTGACCGTTTAAGAACTATGGAAAGTGGAGATTCTTTGAAACATATCCATTGGAAACTCTCTGCTCGAATGCAAGAATGGATGGTCAAAGAATTTGATAAAGAAGATGATCGAACTGTTACGGTATTACTTAATTTGCCTGAAGTCTTTTTTAAAACATACAATGATGAGAGTAATCGTCTTCTATATCTGCGAAACTACATGTTAGATCATACATATACCGCTATCCGAATATTTCTGAGTCGAGAAGCAACTGTGCGTCTCAAGACATATCAGCCGGAATTAGTTGTCGAAGAAGCAATNCATATGAACGAAGCTGATCTATTGAGGAAACAATTATCATACATACCATATCGCTCAGTAATTCCTTTTGCTGAACAATTACATGATGAAAGACTAGGCAATGAATTAAACATTCTCTATATTATAACTAATGAACTCGATCATAGTTTAGTCGCCGATTTAAGAACTTTAAGAACCAGAATAGGTGGTATGCATCTTGTTTTTGCTGTCGATCAGCAAAGCACAGTTGATGCTGCTCAGGAACATCTTGAGCGATTAGCTAATCTAAATATTAACGTAGAGCTAGCTTATTCAAACGAGGTGAATAATTATGAATAATCAATTTGCTTCAATTGAAATAGCTAAAAATAAGACTATACAACCCAAGACAAGTCAAGTTGATCATAGAGTGAAGATTGCCTTAGACGCTATCTTTTATTCAGCAGTGGCTTATTTATTTTCTTGTATTTGGTTTGATCTTCTAGCTAAAGCAGTCTTTTTAAACTATCCTTTGACTTATGCTTGGTTACCTAAATTAATTATTACTCTACTCGTTCTCTTAATTGTCAATTGGCCACGTATTTTTGGCTATGGATTTTTAGGCTTAAGTGCAATAACTATTTTATTTGGTGTAGTTTTTGCAAAATCTCTTGGCAAACCGATATTTGATTTCTTGAAAACACATTTTTCAGGTTCAATAAATTCAATTAAATGGGCCTTTAATCTTGATTCGCAAATAGAAAATATGCCACAGTTTTTCCCGTTCTATCTGGCGGTTCTTTCTATTCTGGTTGCTTTAATTTTAATTTATATAAAACCTGCACCTTTGGTGCTGACAATAGTCTGGATTTTACCTTATATCATTATAGTTCACCTAAATCAGCAAAATATCTCCATTGGGACATTCTTTTTAGGCTTGTTTTGTATCTTAGTAACCTTTGCCAGACAGAGCAGTCATTTATATTCTTGGCGAAAAGTTTGGCAGATTCCACCTGTAGCTTTGATAACTTTTGTATTAGCATTAGTTTTTTTATTACAAACTGTTTTACCTCAAAATATTTTTTACAATGAAAAGATTAGTAAAACTTTAGATCAGTTAATAAAATCCAGTCAGAAGATGCCGGACACAGTTCGCTATTTTGAATTTAGTATTAAAGATGCCGGCTATTATCCTCAAGATGTCAGACTGGGAGGTCCGGTAGAATTAGTTGATGAACCATTCATGAATGTAGCAGGGCCAGGTACACCTTTTTATTTGAGAGGAACAGTATTTGATCAATTTGAACAGAATATTTGGCATGCTTCCTCAATGAAGTCTAATTATTTGTTTTACAATACTGATCCGATTGATCAACAAACTGAAGCTTTCGCATATCCAAGTTCATCTAAGTTACCACCTGGAGTGATTGCCAATTATTTTGTGGATGAAAGAATTAGTATTTCACCTATATATCAACCGATTCAAGCAGTTTTTCATGGCGGTAAACCAATAGAGATAATAAATCATTTAACAGAACAAACTGTAGAAGATGAAGGAAATAACATACTCTATTATTTTAATCCTGCCGGCCAAATCTATGCTTCAGAGCAAATTTCAAGCGAAGGCTATTCAATTAACGGATATATCTCGCGCTTAGGTATGACTGCCAATTATTTAACTTTGATGCAGAATGATGCCAATGTCGACAATCTTGTTTTTGCCAAGCAGACAGTTCCCAATTTAGCCAACTATCAGAGTTTTCTTAATAGTAATGATCCTGAATTAGCACAAATTGTATATCAGGATAATTTAGAAGAAAATCAAAAAGCAGGGCAATTAATAGAAATTATCAACTATCTAAAAAATAATTATCATTATCAATTGCAGGTTGAAGAAGTACCCGCTAATCAAGATTTCTTTGAACATTTCATAAAATCCAAAACAGGATATTGTACCTATTTTGCAACTGCATTAACTATTTTGGCCAGAGAAGCAGGGTTTGAATCAAGGTATGTGGAAGGGTTCTTAGTTCAGGGTATTCATGATATAAATTTGCCACAAGAAAACTATGGTAGGGTTGTTTCAACAGATCAAGCACATGCCTGGACAGAAATCAAGATTGATCAGCTAGGTTGGATGCCTTTTGATGCTACACCCTCATCTGCTTTGAATGAAATGCAAACAGACTTGGAAAAAGAAGAGCAGTTGAGAGCAGAGTTACCGGAACCTACTGAACCTGAACCAACTGAAACAGAGCAAACTACTCTACCAACTGAAAGCCAAAATCTAGAATCTGAGCCAACTGAACACGATCAACTTGCTGATGATCAGTCAAAGATTATTTTGCGCAAAGCAATCTTGATAATTCTTGCTGATTTAACATTTATTGCCATAATTGTCATTTTCATTTTATGGCGTAGAAAAGTTTATGCGAGACGTCATAATCCTGAATGGCTCCATGATAAGTTTGACGGTGATTTAAAAGCTGCTGTTATCTATATCTGGCAAGATCTTAAATATTTGTATAAAATAAATGATGGGATAGATGAACCTGACAAAACTATCCTCCGCTTGTTCAGCACAATGCTGAATGACTTTAACTGGAACAGGAAAGATACTTTCTCCGCCTACCAAGCCATTGAGCAAGTTCTTTATGCAGAGAAAGATCCTAAACAGGAAAACTTAGTAAGCTTATTTAAAATTTATCAGCAAACTGAAATAATTACAGCAGATAATATACCGAAGTTAAAATGGATGTTCAATCGATTTTTATTTTCTCCTGAACCTAAATTATGATTTTTCCTGATTGTGTTATATAATTTACTATTCAGGTAATAACATTAATTATGAGGTTTATAGAAAATAAATGACAAAAATTGCAAAAGATAAACTCAGACTTAACAATCAGGATATTTCAAATCAAGATCAGAAAAATAATGATCAAGCACCTTATTTGGAAAGTCTAAAATCATATGTAAAACAATATAAAATTCAAAATGGTGAAACTCCGACTTATTTCATTCAAACATTTGGCTGTCAACAAAATGAAAATGATAGTGAAATAATAGCCGGAATTATGGATGCTTCCGGTTTTATAAGTGCTGAAAACTATGAGGTAGCAGATATCTCAATTATTAACACCTGTAGTATTAGAGAAAATGCCGACACAAGATTGTTCGGTCATTTAGGTATTTTAAAAACACTTAAACAACAAAACAAAAATCGTTTTACCATGCTCTGTGGATGTATGATGACCCAGGATCAGCATCTTGAGAAAATCAAAAAGAGCTTTTCTTTTGTTAATTTAATTTTTGGACCCCATGATATTTACCGTTTACCACATTTGCTTTGGGATAGCTTAGAAAATGATAAGCAAATAATAGCAGTATCTAAAGAAAATCTAATGCCGAGTCAGGAAAATCTACCTATCACTCGTTCAAGAAAATTTAGAGCTTTAGTTTCTATAATGTATGGCTGCAACAATTTTTGTACTTTTTGTATTGTACCTTATACTAGAGGCAGGGAAATAAGTCGTAGTTTCAGTTCTATAATCAAAGAAATAATATCTTTAAGAGACGAAGGATATACTGAAATAATGCTCTTGGGCCAGAATGTTAATGCTTGGGGTAAAGATTTTCGAGATGAAAAAGAAAAACCTAAAAATTTTGCTGAGCTGCTGGAAGCTGTAGCCCAAATAGAAGGCATAAAAAGGATTCGTTACATGAGTCCAAATCCACGGGATATTGATCAACAGTTAATTGATACAATTGGTAAATATAAGAATATTGAACCACATATGCATTTACCCTTGCAGTCAGGTAGCAATCGTATTTTAAAGTTAATGGGTAGACGTCACGATCGAGAGCGTTATTTAGAAATTGTCAGACAATTACGTAAAGCAAGACCTGAGATCAGTTTAACTACTGATATAATAGTAGGTTTTCCCGGTGAAACTGAGCAGGATTTTGCAGATACTTTAGACTTAATGGAACAAGTGAAATTTGATAGTGCTTTCACTTTTATCTATTCTGCTCGTGAGGGAACACCGGCTGCCAAATTTAAAAATAATAGCGACCCTGAACAGATAAGCCAACGTTTTCAGCGTTTAATTGAACTGCAAAATACACATAGCCTTGAAGCAAATAATAAAGTCATTNGTCAAGTTGAAGAAGTNTTATTAGAAGGCATTAGTCATGGTAACAAAAATATTTTGACAGGAAGGACAGCTGACTTTAAACTAATTAATTTGTCAATACCACAAGAAATATATCAAACATTACCNTCTGAAGCTATTAACGACCAAGGAAATTTAAATGGCAATTATTTTGAAGGGAAATATTGTTTGGTTAAACTGAATAAAGCAAAAACTTTCTCAATAGAAGGAGAGATGGTCGAAATTCAATGTTAACTTTTGCTGAAGTTGATCGTGAAAAATTAACACCGATGATGCAACAATATGTNGCAGAAAAAGATAAACGGCCCGACTGTTTAATTTTTTTTCGTTTAGGTGATTTCTATGAATTATTCTTCGATGATGCCATTACTGCGTCAAAAGAGCTGGAGTTGGCTCTCACCGGCAGAGATTGCGGCTTAGATCAAAGAGCTCCTATGAGCGGTGTTCCTCATCATGCTGCAGAAAATTATATTCTGCGTTTAGTTAATCGAGGNTATAAAGTTGCCATTGTCGAGCAGGTTGAAGATGCGCAAGAAGCAAAAGGCCTGGTTAAAAGAGAAGTAGTCAAGGTTGTCACTCCAGGTACTTTAACCGATCAAACCTCAATAGATGAGCAAAAATATTTATTTTTAGCATCAATTTTACAAAAAGGAGCTTATTACGGTTTAGCTGTTTGTGATATTACAACCGGTTTATTCGACACCACAGAAATTACCTATGGAGCAACAACTCCAAAACTACTGGATGAGCTAGCTCGTTATAAACCAGCAGAAATAATATGCAATCAAGAATTTGCTGACTCGAAAGCTTGTCATGATCTCTTGGCTCGCGAAACAATTACCTTGTCAGTACAACCTGACCATCAGTTCAACCAAGCATCTGTCGATCAATTTGAGATCATTCAAACTGATCAGTATTCGTTGTGGGCAGGTGCATCGGCTGCTTTATTAAACTATATTAAAGAAACTCAATTTACTTTACCTAATGATCTAGATAAAATAACTCCTTATCTGCAAGATGAATTTATGATCTTAGATCATAATGCACGCAGAAATTTAGAATTGACTGAAACTTTAAGAGACCGTCAACGAAGAGGGAGCCTACTTTGGGCAATTGACCGTACTAAAACCAGTATGGGAGCACGATTGCTCAGATATTGGCTAGAACAACCCCTCTTGAATATTGAAGATATTTCACGCAGGCAAAATGCAATTGATATATTACTTGAAGATTTTATTTTGCGACAAGAATTGATTGAAAAGCTTAACGGAATCTATGATTTGGAAAGACTTAGTGGCAGAATTTCTTTAGGCCAAATAAATGCACGTGATCTGGTTTCTTTAATTACAGTTTTAGATAAAATTGAGCCGATCAAGGATTTACTGAAAAATTTTAACGATCCTTATCTTTGCTCTTTAAATACGCAGCTACAAGCTTTGCCCGAATTAGGAAAACTACTAAAAAGCGCAATTGTTGATGATCCCCCTTTAACCATAACAGAAGGTAAGATCATTCGTCCCGGATACAATCAACAAGTAGATGAATTTCGTGATGCTACAGAGAATGGGAAACAGTGGATCATCGAACTTGAAGCTAAAGAAAGAGAAAGAACTGGAATCAAGTCTTTAAAAGTTGGTTACAATAGAATTTTTGGTTATTACATTGATGTTAGAAAAACTAATTTGGATTTGGTACCGGATGAGTACATCAGACGACAAACATTAACAAATTCAGAACGCTATATCACCGAAGAATTAAAAAACATGGAAGATAAAATCATCGGTGCTGAACAAAAACTTATTTCATTACAATATGATCTATTTACTGAAATAAGAACTGAAACAATGTCTTACTTAACTAAACTTAAAGCCAATGCCGAGGTACTGGCCCAATTGGATGTATTGTCCGCTTTGGCAGAATTAGCAGAAAAAGAAAACTACTGTAAACCAATTTTAAATAATGATGATACAATTAAAATCTCGGCAGGTAGGCATCCGGTAGTCGAACAAACGCTGGGACATGGTAATTTTGTCCCTAATGATGTTTTATTAGACCAGCTTGATCATAAAGTAATGATTCTAACTGGTCCTAATATGTCCGGTAAATCAACATACATGCGACAAGTAGCCTTAATCGTATTATTGGCACAAATTGGCAGTTTTGTGCCAGCAGATTCTGCCATTGTCGGTATGACCGATCGAATATTTACCAGAGTAGGGGCAGCAGATGATCTTGCCGGTGGACAATCTACCTTCATGGTAGAAATGAATGAAGTCTCACAAATAATGCGTAATGCAACAAATAGAAGTCTCTTGATACTGGATGAAATAGGGCGAGGCACAAGCACCTATGATGGACTTTCGATTGCTTGGTCGGTGATCGAGCACATTGTTGATCCTAATTTTATCAATGCTAGAACTTTGTTCGCCACTCATTATCATGAATTAACCGATTTAGCCGAGTCTACCCAAGGTGTTTTCAATTCTCATATTTCTGCAACCGAAAAAGATGGTGCAATCGTATTCTTACATCAGATCGAGCCCGGTTTTGCAGGACAGAGTTATGGTGTAGAAGTTGCTGAATTGGCAGGTGTTCCGGACTCAGTAGTTAATCGTGCCAGAGAAATTCTTTACCAACTCGAAAGAGATAATCAAGGTAAAAGATTGACGGTAAAAAAGTCGGCAAGACCTTTGGATGGCCAGCTCGATTTGTTTTCTGCAGCTCAAAATTTCAATCAAACTAATAAAGTAATTGAAAAACTCAAAAATATTGATTTAGATTATGTCAGTCCCGTAGATGCTCGCAAGATCTTAGAAGAATTAATTGCCGAAGCTGAAGGAAAAGTGTGAAAAAATGATAAAAATTTTAGATAAAATCACTGCAGATGGAATTGCTGCAGGTGAAGTAATCGAAAGGCCAGCTTCAGTAGTTAAAGAGTTAATTGAAAATTCTTTAGATGCCGGTGCTTCAATTATCCATTGTGCGATAGAGCAGGGAGGCATCAAAAAGATCACGATAAGTGATAATGGTTGTGGCATGACACCAGAAGATGCTGAATTAGCGTTTGCTAGACATGCAACTTCCAAACTTTCTCAGATTTCTGATCTGGACCATATAATAACAATGGGCTTTAGGGGAGAAGCATTGGCCAGTATTGCAGCCGTAGCCAAAGTTAGACTAAGAACTCGTAGGATCGGGGCAGAACAAGGACATGAAGTTATTATTGAAGGTGGGAAAATAATTAGTACTCAATCTGTCGGCTGTCCCGAAGGAACTCAAATTGAAGTGCGTGACTTGTTTTTTAATGTTCCGGCCAGATATAAATTTTTAAAGAGAGACCAGACCGAACAAGGTTATATTGCTGATTTAATTAGTAGATTAGCTTTAGCCAGAGCGGATATTTCATTTCGACTGACAGCAAAACAAAAAGATATCATCCATACACCTGGAAATAACAATTTATTGAGTGCGATTTATGTTTTATATGGTAGAGAAACCGCTGAAGCAATGGTTGAAGTAAATTATCAGCTTGAACCGATCAAGATCAACGGTTATATTACTACCCCTCAGGTAACAAGAGGGAACCGAAGTCGCCAAGTAGTATTTGTTAATGGCAGAAATATTTCTTCCAAGGTAGTAAATGCTGCAATCAATGAAGCTTCCAAGACNTGGTTTATGAAAGGAAAATTCCCTTCACTTGTAATAAATCTTGAAATACCATTAAATCTTGTAGATGTTAATGTACATCCCCAAAAAACAGAAGTCAGATTCTGGGATGATCAAATAGTTTTCCGTGCTGTTTATCATTCATTAATTGAAGCACTAGAAACAGGGGCAACTGCTATCAAAGGGCAGTTTGAAAGCAAAAAAAACAATACGGTTGAACCCTTAGTTTTGAACGAAAAACAAGAAACAACAGTTTCAACTGCTAAACAAACTGAATTTGATTATCAACCTCAATCTACTAATAGTTTGCAAACAGAATATAATTACACAAACGAGCGTTTATATCCGGTAGAACAGGCTCAGGCTTTTATCAAATATCAAGATCAAACCTCAGAAAAATCTGAAGACCAGACTACAAACTTACGTCAAATAACGAATGAAGATACTACTTCTGAATTAGCTTATTTACTAGAGGCACGTTTGATTGGCCAAGTATTCCAAACTTACATCCTTTTAGAGTTTCAAGACAATTTTATTATAATTGATCAGCATGCTGCTCATGAGAGAATAATATATGAGCAATTACGTGACCATTATCAGGAAAGTAAGAAAGAACCATTTCCAAAACAGCTCCTTTTAACTCCACTTTCAATGGAACTTACTGCTCACGAATTATCTCTAGTTGAAGAAAATCTAGCTGAATTCGAACATTTAGGATTTGAACTAGATATTTTCGGAGACAATACAATTTTGATCCGAACTGTTCCCAGTATGATCAGAGATGTAAAAGATCCAATCTCTGCTATTCAAGTACTAGTAGATTCTTTAGTTGATCAATCATTCTTCCGTGAAGACAAATATGATCAAATACTCCATGGCATTTCATGCAAAGCGGCCGTAAAAGCTAATGATAATTTGAGCTTCAGTGAGATGAAGCAGTTATTAAATGATTTAATTAGCTTGAAAAATCCTTTCCATTGCCCACATGGCAGACCTTTAATAATTAATCTACAACAGACAGATTTAGAAAAATTATTTAAGAGGATAGTTTAAAATCAATAAGGATAGATTATGATTAATAAATTTATTAACCAAGTAATAGTTATTTGCGGACCGACTGCTTCCGGTAAATCAAACTTAGCTGTAAAGCTTGCTAAAAATATAGATGCAGAAATTATTTCAGCTGACTCTATGCAAATCTATCGCAAATTGGATATTGGAACGGCAAAGGTTTCAAAAGAAATCCAAGCTGAAATTTCGCATCATATGATAGATATTATTGAACCTGATCAACCTTTCAGTGTCGCAGAATATAGTAAACTGGCAACATCAATTATTAATAAACTGTTAGCTAATAAGAAAAATGTCATCTTATGTGGTGGCACCGGGCAATATATAAATGCACTTTTAGATGGTTTAATTTTTATCGATCTGCCTGTTGATAAGGAGCTTAGAAAAAGCCTAAATCAAACTATAACTAAAGACAATTCAGCTGCTTGGTATAATAAGTTAAACAACCTGGATCCCAAATATGGACAACGTATATCTGGAAATGATTTACGTCGTATTCGCAGATTCTTTGAAGTCTACCAGCTATCAGGTTTAACTCAATCAGAAATCTATATTAAATCCCGTGCTAAGGGGCCGGATTTTAAATTTANAAACTTTTATTTGAAGCCTGAAAGAGAAGCATTATATAACAAAATCAATTTGCGAACCGAAATGATGTTTGAGCAGGGTTTGAGTAGAGAAGTTGAGTCATTACTGCAAAGTTATCCCGAGATAAGAGATTCTCAAAGCTTTCAAGCTATTGGCTATAAGGAAACTGTAGCATTCTTAGACGGTAAGATAGATTTATCCAAAGCAATTCAAAATATAGCTCAAGTTACAAGAAATTATGCCAAAAGACAAATGACCTGGTTTAACGCTAGAAAAGATCTGCAAGTTATCCAAAATTTTGGCAACCAAGAAACATTAGAAAATATTTTAGCTCATTTCTAATTCAATTAGCCGGCTTTAGTTTTGTCTGGTTTTTATATTTGTCTCTATACACAAATTTATTATAAATTTTTTGTTAGATTTCACCGTTGCTTAAAGCTACATTGTGCTGCATAATATTCTTCACAGTATTAATAGGCAAATTAAATATATGGTTTGCTTTACAATTTTGATTACTCTAAATTTATTGATTTTATCAGATGTTGTTGTTAATTCTAAATTTATTTTCAAATTATCTGTCCTAATCAACTTAAAATATAAATAGTGGAATCTTTGTAAAAGTTTGAATTCACTTATAAAGGAGGATTAAATGAAAAAAGAAAAAAGTTTAATAACTAGTGGAAGACGAATGCAGGACAGTTTTTTAAATTATTGTAGAAAAGAAGAAATCCCAGTCATTTTAGAGATGAGTAATTCATTTTCAGCAGAAGGATATATAGTCGGATTTGATCAGGACAGCATAATCCTTGATCTTGATGGCGCACAACAATTGTATTTTTTATCTGCCTTATGTTGTATTAAACCAAAACAGGAAGTTAACTATATATTTAATGAAGCTTATCGATATAAAAAAGTTTTAAAGCGCTACCCTGAGTACACCGCGAACTATTCCTAGAATTCTGCAATTTTCCTGATTAAAGGGAATAGGATCATACAGCGAATTTTGAGGGATTAAGAAAGGTTTCCCATCTACAACATTAAATGTTTTTACAGTAGCTTCATCTTCAATTAATGCAACAACTATTTCACCCGGGTGAGCATTATTATTTTTTTGAACAAATACTATATCACCATCCATGATTGCAACATCAATCATAGAGTCGCCTTTGACTTCAAGTGCATACATTTCAGGATATTTGTCAAAATAATCCGGAATAGGAATATTCCTTTCGACATTTTCAACAGCTAGAATAGGAATTCCAGCTGTAACCCTTCCTATTAAAGGTGCCTGCCTTGTCTCGGCATTGAGTAATTCGAGTTCAGGTACAACTATTGCTCGGCGTTTACCGTCACTATATGTTATACGACCGTCATCTTGAAGTCTTTTCAAATGATTATGAATTGTCGATGTGGATTTAATACCCACACCCCTACAGATATCACGTACAGAAGGTGAGTAGCCATTATTAGTAATATATTCAACTATGTACTTGTAGACTTTGTCAGCAGTTTCCTCGACATTTGCTCTGGTGAAGCGATATTTTTCACTCATAATAGTCTCTCCGATTATGATAATTAAGAATAGCTATGATTCTTTGTAAAATATAACAAAACAATTGTTCTATGTCAAACGATTGTTCCTTTTCATAGGTGTTTTTATCTGATGACTTAAAAATGCAAGCTTGTTATAATATAAAACAATAAATATTCTCACTTAATAATAGGAAATATATATAAATGGACAATAATCAAAATAAAAACAATGATAATTCTGAAATAAAACATAATAACAAATCTGATCATTCAACTATCAGACGTGTAAATATTTCATTTGATGATAATGAAGTTCCGATAAAAAAAGATATTAATCAGCCAGATCATTCAGACCAAAAACGAAAATCAGATCAGCAAAACTCAAATTATAATTTATTAAATAATGAGAATGATCAGTTTGCAGATAATTCGGTTACCAGAACAAATCTTGATTTATCTGAAGTAGATTTAAAAGCAAGATCAACAAATCATGGATCGGAAAACAGTTCAAACGACAAATTATTAACGTCTAATCAAAAATCTGAAAACAAGCTGAAATCAGACCCTGTAGGATCAAATAGCAAATCAGTAAACGATGATACCATCGTTAAAGAAGAAGCCATTCGATTAAATACTGAGTCTTTGAAACAATATCTAAAACCGGAGCCCAGTATAGAGATTTCTAGTTCTGATCAAGATCAAGAAACAAAAAGTCCCTGGATCATTGATCAAGAAAACGGTGCAAAATTTTATGAATTAATTGGTTATACAACATCAAGTAAAATTCAATTAAGATTCAAAAGAGAGCAAAGACAATCCTTATTAAAAAGGATTCTTATTACTTTGATATTAATAATTATTATTTTCTTAGCCTTATATATAATTTATCCTTTTAAAAACTTTGATGATTTCAAAAGAATTATAGGAGTAAAAAGTATGTACGGAGATATAGGAATTGAAAAAACGGTTGAAACTGATTCAGAGATTGACGATCAAACTGAGTTAGAAACCGATTCAGAACCTGTCTCTGAACAAAGTCCTGCTGATAATGCAGAAATACCAGAAGAGTAAAAAGAAGAGATAATAATCTTAAAGTTCAATATTACTACATTTTCTTTCTCCTAACTGCGTAAAACTATTATTTTGCGAAGTTGGATGTTTGTTACTGTTTAAATCAACAAAAAAACATCCGCACTTCTCTCTTTAGAAATACGGATGTTGATTGACAAGAAATTAATTACGNCCAAGAATTTCTTTTAGTCCTTCGATCATTTTATACTTTAGAGGTTGAGCGATCCAATGAAACATTCCGACTTTTTGNTCAGCATAACCGGCAAATGATTTTTTAAATTCNTAAATGCTGTCAGCACCGGAGAAATCTCCGTCAATGCCCAGCATGTTGTAAATTTCAACATCATTATTTACAGCCTCCTGCATTATCCGGTGTTGGATCAAAAATGGAGCGTTAAGTTTATTGTAGTGATCATATGAGCCCGACAACAAGTAATAAACTGTATTCTTAGTATATAAAAACATCCCGGCTGCCAAGACAGTCGATTCTTCTCCTTTAGAATCAATTACCCACTGTTCTGCTTCATCTATTCTGTTTTGCTGTGCTTCTATCTGAGATAAANACTCTCGTTTTTGGTTGATTTTTTTTCTGCTATTAGGANATTTTTCTAAATGCAAATCTATTTCGGCAACTTCTTTTTCTAAATCAGCACGAATTTGGAGCAAATTATCACGATACTTTTTGAAATTAACTTCTGCAACTAAAAATTTTACACGATTACCGGCGTTCTTATACACAGTTTGATAGTACTCCAAGGATTTATTGTTATAACCGACTCTTTCAGCAGTATGTTCGGATACATCCTTAAATTTATCTAATTCATCATAAGCAAGCGGACGAACCTTTACACCGTACTTTTCCGCTCTGACAATTGAATGTCGAGCATTATTCTCATATGAATCCCATAATGTTTGTTCAGTTAATCCTCTTAGATCTTTTTTGTAAACCCAGTTTTCAAATCTTTGATCAATACCCTGCCCTAATGATTCATAGGCAAAATCCTGACTTGATATATTATCAATAACATCCTTATTCAATGTTTCAGTATTACTTTCGCTCACTATTTTTTGCGGCAGATCAGGTATGAAATATAAATCTAATGCACCTTCTCGCTTCGCATAATCTTTTAATTCAGTTAACCAAATCGGCAATATATCTTTATTGAGAAGATCCATCACTAACGGTCCTGTTTTGATGACAAAAGATTGACCAAGTCTAAGTTTTACCCTAGTTAGCAAAGTTGCAAATTGGAGTTGACCTTGATCATCTTCCAGTCCCAGATAATTGTATTCATTACCACGTAATGGTATTAATTCTTCCATACCTGTTATTTGCGTATAATGTACATTTTCAAAATCATTTGTAAAATCCGCAAATTGTTCTTTGGTTATTTCAATTAATTTCATGTTCTTCCCTTTATGTTGTTTATTTAATATTAATAATATGCAGAGTTTATTTTAGCACACTTGAAAACATAATTAAAAAACCAAGATAAAGCCCTTATAGTTGGTGTAAATTAAAAAAGTGAGTCATGCCCACTCTTTGCTACAATGGTTTTGAAGAAAAATCAAAGTAAGGAGCAGAACATG
>JGI24711J26586_10000026_pt1 | contig 100460 bp, 97 predicted proteins | sample BioPla3DNA1_FD_26586 | JGI IMG/M metagenome (IMG submission 26586)
TTTTTAAAGCTTTCTAAATCAAATTATTTTAGTTTCAGGGCTTATTGTGCCGATGAAGCTGATGTTGGTCAGCTGAGGATAAAGTTGCGAAAGCGACTTTTTATTTTTCAACTGATTTTAACATTTGATGCGGAGGAATCAAAATGGATTATATAAAATTTCAACTAACAGAAGAATTAAGAGAAGAAACTCTTGATTTGTTAGAAAAATCAAAAAAAGGAAAACTAAAAGCAGGAATAAACGAAGTGACAAAAGCTATTGAAAGAGGAACAGCAAAATTTGTGCTAATCGCAGAGGATGTTAGTCCTAAAGAAATAGTAATGCACCTACCAGTGATTTGTAAAGAAAAAAACATTGCTTTTAGTTATGTTACCACAAAAACTGAACTAGGAGAAAAAAGCGGTTTAGGAGCAAACACATCAGCAGTAGCTATTATTGAAAGTCCTGTTGATAAAGAACTAAAAGAATTAGCAAAAAAAATTGCTGAATTAAGGAAGTGATTTAAATGGCTGATGAAAAAGGAACACCGGCAGAAATAGTTGAAATAGTAAAAAAAACAGGGGTTCACGGAGAAGTAACCCAAGTGCTATGTAAAATACTTGACGGACCAGAAAAAGGAAGAGTGAAAAGAAGAAACTGCAGAGGAAATGTACAAAAAGGAGACATAATGATTTTACTAGACACTGAAAGAGAAGCAAAAGAAATTAAAGCATAAAATGCTAAAAAATCAAAGCTTCATCAAGCCTAAAGGCGAAGATGATGCCTTGACGTCGACCGGCGTAACGGTCGGAAGTAAAAGAAATTAAAGCATAAAATGCTAAAAAATCAAAGCATAAAAATGCTAACCCAAAAAAGGTGATAAAAAATGGTTAAATGTAGTTTTTGCGGAGACAACCTACCAATTGGTGGGGGAAAACTTTACGCGAAAAGAGATGGAACAAGTTTTTATTTTTGTTCAACAAAGTGTGAAAAAAACGCTTTGAAACTAAATAGAAAACCTGTGAAAACAAGATGGACTGAAGCTTACAAAAAAATAAAAGAAGCAAGAGTATCATCAAAAGATAAAAAGAAGGAATAGAAGGTGAAATTATGATAGAAAAAACATTACTCATAGTAAAACCGGACGGAGTGCAAAGAGGACTAACAGGAGAAATCCTAAAAAGATTTGAACTAGTAGGACTCAAAATCGTGGGAATGAAAATGATGCGTGTTGATGACACACTCGCAGCAGCACACTACGACGATGTAAAAGAAAGAAGAGGAGAAAAAATATTTGCAGAAGTAATAGACCTAATCACAATGGGCCCCGTAGTTGCTGTAGTACTAGAAGGAGTGGATGCTGTTGCAACAGTAAGAAAAATATGCGGATCAACAGAACCACACATAGCAATGCCGGGAACAATTAGAGGAGATTTTGCACACGTGAGTTTTGCATACTCTGATAAAGTAGATCAAGCAGTGAGAAATGTAGTGCACGCTTCAGGAACAAGAGATGAAGCAAAAAGAGAAATTGATTTATGGTTCAAACCAGAAGAAATACAAGATTATCCCTCAGTACACGAAATACACACACTACACCAAAAAGCAAAGGACATCAAAAAAATGAGAGGATACAAACCAGAAAATCAAGAAGAAAATTAAATACAAAAAAAATAAATACAAAAAATAAAACAAGTGAAAAAATGAAGAGTTTAATCATCATAACTCCAAAAGCTTTTAGAGAAAAAAAGTTTTTGGAGATTATGAAAAAAATAAATGAAAACAATTACAAAATAATAGGAATGAAATTAGAAAGAATGGATATGTTTTTTTTACAAAAAAAAGTGGGAAAAGAAAGTGATAAAAACAACGCGAAAAAAATGTCTGATCTTCTAAAAACACCAACAATGTTAATTATTATAGAAGGAAAAGAAGCAATAAAGTTTGGGAAAAATTTGGAAAAAGAATACGGAAAAGAAAACATACACATATCAACCAGTGAATCAGTAGCAGGATATGAAATTGAAAGATTTTTTGAAAAAAAAGAAATATTTGATTATTAAAAAAATAAAAAAAAGAAATTAATGAATAAAAAATTAAGAAAAATAATAAAAGAAACAATTAGAAAAATAATTGGGAAAAATAAAATTTTAGAGAAAAAAAATTATTAAAAAAATTCGAAGAAATAAAAATAATAAAATTATTAAAATTAATAAAAATTATTAAAAAAACAAAAAACTGAAAAAAATAAAAAAACTGGTGAGAAAATGATACGACAACCAATTATTACAGTAATAGGACATGTTGATCATGGAAAAACATCAATACTTGATGCTATTAGAAACACCAGAGTGGTTGCAAAAGAACCAGGAGCAATTACCCAACATATTGGAGCAACCGAAGTACCACTTGAAGTAATTAAAAAAATATCAGGAAGCATACTAAAAAAATTTGGTTTTGAACTAAAAATACCAGGGATTTTACTAATTGACACTCCCGGACACGAAGCATTCACTAACCTTAGAAAAAGAGGAGGAAGTATTGCTGATCTCGCAATCCTGGTTGTGGACGCAACACAAGGAATAGAACCACAAACAATAGAAGCAATCGAAATACTAAAACTATACAAAGTTCCTTTCGTGGTCGCAATGAACAAAATTGATATGCTCCCATTCTATTCATCAAAAGAAGGAAGTTATTTAGAAAACCTATCAACCCACGATCAAAAAGTAAAAGCACTAATGGATGAAAAATTATATATTTTTGTAGGAGAACTCTACAAACACGGATTTGAAGGAGAAAGATTTGACAGATGTGTTTTTGGAAAACAAATACCAATAGTTCCCTGCTCCGCAAAAACAAGAGAAGGACTACCCGAACTAATAACACTACTCGCAGGGCTTAGTCAAAAATACTTGGAAAAAGAACTAGAAATAAATTACGAAGAAGCAGGAAAAGGAGCAGTGCTTGAAGCAAAAGAAGAAAAAGGACTAGGAAAAACAATTGATGTAATAATATATGAAGGAACAATAAGTGTAAATGATGAAATCGCGGTGATAGGAAAAAACGGAGTGATCAGAACAAAAATAAGAGCACTACTCCAACCCAAACCACTACAAGAAATGAAAAACACAAAAGAAAAATTTACTCCAGTAAAACAAATCTATGCAGCTGCAGGACTAAAAATTAGCGCACCCAACCTTGATGATGCACTAGTTGGATCAACAATGCTAGTAATAAAAACAGGGGACGAAATAAAACAATTACAAGAAGAATACAAAGAAACAAAATTTGAAACAAACACAAACGGAGTAATGGTAAAAACTGATGCAATAGGATCAATGGAAGCACTAGTAGAGTTATTAAAAAAAGAAAATATTATAGTAAGAAAAGCAGAAATAGGAAAAATCACTAGAAAAGATGTAATGGAAGCAGCATCAATGATAGAAAACGATCCACTCCAAGCATGCATCCTAGGATTCAATGTTGAAATTGATGAAGAAGCACAAAAAGAAGCGGATACACGAAACGTGAAAATATTTAACGAAAAAATAATTTACAGCTTAATTGATTCATACAAAAAATACTGCGAAGAAATAAAAAAAGCTGAAAAAGAAAAAGAACTATCCTGCCTCGTATGGCCGGTAGAAATAGAACTCATTAGAGGAAAAGTATTCAGAAACAACAAACCCGCAATCGTAGGAGCAAAAATCAACGAAGGAAAACTAAAAGAAGGATGGAGAGTAATGAACAAAAAAGGAGAAATAATAGGAAAAATAAGTGGAATACAAAACAATGGAAAAACACTAAAAGAAATAACAAAAGGAGAAGAAGCAGCAATCGCAATAGAAGGAGCAACAATAGGAAGAAACTTAACCGAAGGAGAAACACTCTACTCTTGCATACCAATAAAACAATACGAGGACATCCAAAAATACATTAAAGAATTCAACCCTGACGAAATTGAATTAATTGAAAAAATAAAAGAAAAACAAAAAAATAACAAAGAAGAAGAAAATAATTAACAAAAAAATAAAAAGAAAAAAAAACAAAAAAAAATAAAATAAAAAATAAAAAAAACAAGGAAAAGAAAAAATAAGGAAATAAGAGTAAATAAAAGGGTTTGGGAAGAAAAAATTAATAGTTATAAAGATATTTTTGTTCAACAAAAAAATAGAAATGTCTTGAAGTAACAAAACGCAGCGAAAGAGGTGAAATAAATGAAATTCGTTGTAAGCACAAAGTCTGGGAAAGCCTATTCAGCGACAAGTGACCAAGAAACTTTCATAGGAAAGAAAATTGGGGACATTGTAAAACTGGACGGGTTAGGTTTAACTGGCTTTGAAGCAAAAATAACTGGAGGAAGCGACAAAGATGGATTCCCAATGTATCCAACACTAAGCGGAGCAGGGAGAAAAAAAATCTTTACCGCAAACAGTTTAGGCTTCAAGGCAACACGCAAAGGAGAAAAAAAAAGAGTAAGCGTAAGAGGAAACACAATCGGAACAGAAACAACACAAATAAATCTAGTAATAACAAAAGAAGGAAGTGCGGATATCAACGCGATTCTAGGAAAAAAAGAAGTAAATCCTGAAGAAACAATGACAGCAAAAGAACTAGCACTAAAAAAAGCAAAAGAAATGGCAGGAAGTGCAGAAATCGGAGATGCTATAAAAAAGAAAGCAAGAAGATAAAAAAAACAAAATAAAAAAAAAGAACAAATGCATTCAGCTAAGCTGAATGCGTTCTCGCTCCGTCCAGCCGAAACTGGACAAAGAAAGCAAGAAGATAAAAAAAACAAAATAAAGTAAAAGAATTTATTGGGGGAAGAAAATCTTCTCTCAATTTTATTTTTAAAAAAAAATTTAAAATGTGAGGAGGAATTGATTTGGTTACAAAAAAAGAAAAAATAAATACCGTGAAAAAAAAACCAACAAAAACAAAAAAAGAAAAAACAACAAAAAAAAGTAAAGAGACAAAAAAAGTTCCACTAACAGAAAAAAAAGTGCGAACAAAAAAAGAAACTACACAAAAAGAAGAACAAAAAACAACACCCACCCAACAAGAACAAAACACCCAAACCAAAACTACTTGCGAAAACACTCATCAACCAGAAATCAATATTGGATTAATTGGACATGTTGATCACGGAAAAACCTCACTAACAAAAACCCTAACAGGAAAATGGTGTGATAGTCATAGTGAAGAACTAAAAAGAGGAATATCGATAAGACTCGGATATGCTGATGCGACATTTTATAAAATAAAAAGTCCAAGCGGAATAATTTACTCAAACAAAAAAGAAACCGAACTAGGAGAAATAATTGGACAAAGAACTATTTCAATTGTTGATGCACCAGGACACGAAACACTAATGACAACAATGTTGTCAGGAGCAGCACTAATGAACGGAGCAATACTAGTTATTGCCGCAAACGAAAAATGCCCACAACCAAGAACCATAGAACACTTAATGGCACTAAAATTTGCAGGAGTAGAAAAAATTGTGGTAGCACAAAACAAAGTGGATTTAATAACACGAGAACAAGCAATAGAAAATTACAAATCAATAAAAAATTTTTTAAAAAATTACGGATACGAAAACGCCCCAATAATACCAGTATCAGCAAACTTTGGAACAAACCTTGATCTACTAATACAAGCAATAGAAGAACACATTCCAACAAAAAAATACGATTCAACCCTCCCAACAAAAATGTTCATAGCAAGAAGTTTTGACATCAACAAACCAGGAACAAAACCAAACGAACTAAAAGGAGGAATAATTGGAGGAAGCATTTCACAAGGAGAAATAAAAATCGGAGACCAAATAGAACTCTGCCCAGGGTTTAATGGAAAAAAAATTATTGTAAAAGTAACAAGTTTATCTACAAGCACTGGCCCAATCAATAAAGCAACTCCTGGAGGATTAATCGCAGTGGGAACAACCCTTGATCCAAGTATTACACAAGGAGATAGACTTAGAGGAATGATAGCAGCAAAAGTGGATTCACTACCAAACCCAACAAAAAATATTGAACTAAAATTATTTTTGTTTGACAGAATGCTTGAAGAGTTACACGAAAATATTAAATTAAAAACAACAGAACCAATCGTGCTAACAATAGGAACAAACACCGCTGTAGGAATAGTAACAAAAACTGATAACAAAACAGCAACAGTGGTACTAAAAAATGAAGTAATAGTGGAAAAGCACGAAAAGGTAGCGATAAGCAAAAACATTAACGGACAATGGAGGCTAATAGCGTATGCCGAAATTGCTTAACAAAAATAAACAAAAACAAAACAACAACAAAAAAGAAAAAAATAACCAAAAACAAAAAACCAACAAAATTTTGAACAACACTGATTTTGTCCCAATAATTCTTGACACAAATTTCTTACTCACAATGGTTAGATACAAAATACACGGACTTGAAGAAATTAAAACAAAAATAAAATGCAAATTTTTTACTATGAGCAGAGTAATGTTTGAACTTGAAGCACTGGGAAAAAGAGAAAAAAAAATAGCAAAAGAACTACTATTAGTAAAACAAATAATCAAAAATAATGAAATAAAAATAATTGACAGCACTATGGAAGATGTTGATACAGAGCTTGTAGAAAAATCAAAACAAGGAAACATTATTGCAACAAATGACAAAAATTTAAGAGAAAGAATAAAAAAAGCAGGGGGAAAAAGTATCTATATTAGGAGTCTAAATTTCATTGAAACAAGCGAAATTGAACAAAACTAAAACAACAAATTTAGAGTTCTAAGAGGGTTTATAAACTTTATTTTAAAGAATTTATGTAAAGAAAACTAACCAATTAATAATAATTAATTGTTAGTCTTGTTCTTGCATTAGTATTTCGGATTGGTGGAAAAAGGGGGAAGAAGCGTGTTTTATAAAACAAAAATAGTGGACAAAGTGAGAGTACCTCCTAAAAAACTTGGAGGAAACCTAAAAGAATCATTACTAGAAATTTGTCGAGAAGATTTTGAAGGAAGAATAAAAGACGAGTATGGAGTTATTATTGCAATTACAGGAATTGGAAAAATTGGGGACGGACATGTAATACCAGGAGACGGAGCAGCATACTACGAATCAGAAATAGAAATGCTAACCTACAAACCACACATACAAGAAGTGGTGAGAGGAACAATCACTGAAGTAACTGAATTTGGAGCATTTGTTAGAATAGGACCAATAGAAGGATTAATCCACGTAAGTCAATTAATGGATGATTATATAAATTATGATTCAAAACTACCAGGATTTGTTGGAAAAAAAACTGACAAAAAAATAGTTGTTGATGATAATATCCTAGCAAGAATTGTTACCATCTCACTAAAAGGGGATGTGTCAAGTTCAAAAATAGGATTAACAATGAGACAACCTTTCCTAGGAAAACCTGAGTGGGAAAGAATTGATGAAAAAGCAGCAAAAAAAGCCAACAAAAAAGAAGGAAAGAAAGGAAAAATCAAAGAAGTAGTGCTAAAAAAATAGGTGAAACAAAATGGGAACAAAAGAAAAAGCTTGTAGAAATTGCAGATTCATTGTAGAAGAAGGAGATACTTGTCCAAACTGTGGAGAAAAAACATTCACTACATTTTGGAGAGGATATGTAGTAATAATGAAACCTGAACAATCAGAAATTGCACAAAAAATGGAAATCAATAGAAAAGGAAAATTCGCTTTAAGATTAAGTAGATAAAGAACAGATAAAAGGTGAGGAAAAATGGATTTGAAAATAACACAAAACAAAAAAAATGAATTACTGAAAAGAGCAGAAATAATTGCAGAAGGAAGTGCAGAAAAAGTTCCTTCAAGAAATGAAGTGAGAGAAAAAATCGCAGCACTAACAAACACCCAACCAGAAACTATTGTTGTTATAAAAATAGAAAACAAATACGGTAGTAAAAAATTAAAAATACTCGCACACGCCTACTCTGATAAAGCATCAATGAAATTAATAGAAAATAAAAAAAAGCTAGGGCGAAATTTTGAAGAGTTTAAAAAAGGAAAAACTCAAGCAAAAAAAGGACCAGCACCATAGGTGAGAAAAAATGGATACAAGTAAAAAAACAGAAAAAATAAAAAAATCAAAACAATACGAAGTAAGTGAAGAAAGTGTAAAAAGAAAAGCCAAATTCTGTCCAAAATGCGGAGCAGGAGTATTCATGGCGGAACACAAAAACAGAAGAACCTGCGGAAAATGTGGATACACAGAAATGAAATAAAAATAAAACAAACTAACTAAAACAACGCTAACACACAAATGAAAAACCACACACAATATTTACGCTGACTCTTGGAAAACAATAAAAATAAAACAAATAAAAAAATATGACAAAAAATTTTACAAAAAAAAACAAAACTTTAAATCAAGTTTTAATTAAATTATTTTCATGTATTACTTAATACTAATTGCACTACTAATACTAATCCCAATACTTTACCTAAAAATAATAAAAAAATACTCTGACAAAAAAATAAAACAAGAACTATTACCAAAAAATCAAGGATTGAAAAAAGAAATAATCGGATCGCTCGCATTATTCGGAGCACTACTAATAGGATTCATCATAATCTCAATAACAATAAACACAATTGATATTGCGTTTGAACAAAACGGAATTGATTTTAGATTAAATGATCTAGAAAAAGTAGGACAAGTAATTGGAGAAAATCTCAATACAGGAGTGGAAAAATACTTGATTTTACTTATAATAGTGCTTTTTGTTGAAGAATTCTTTTTCAGAGCATTCCTCCAACCACGAATAGGAATATTCCTTTCAACAACACTATTCACAATTGCACACTTAGGATACAACTCAATCGGACAAACAATAGGAGTGTTTTTATTAGGACTAGTGCTAGGGTATTGGTTTAAGAGAAACAAATCAATAATCCAAAACTATTTTGGACATTTATTATATGATCTTTTTGCAATAATGATATATGTGATGTTTGGATAATGACAAACAAATAATAACATTTGAATAATAATATTTGAATAATAATATTTGAATAATAACATTTTGAAAAATGATATTTAAAAAATGGAAAACAAATAATAACTTTAGAGAATAATTTTAGTATTAATAGGTGGGAAAAGATGATTTGTTTAGGGATTGAATCAACCGCACATACTTTTGGAGCAAGTATAATTGAAAGTGATCTAGACAAAACAAATTACGAAAAAGCAACATGCAAAATTTTATCAAATGAAAAAAAAACCTACACCACAACAAGCGGAGGAATGATACCAAGAGAGTTAAGCGAACACCACTACAAACACGCAACACAAATTATTGGACAATCTTTGGATGTTGCAAAAATTAATTTAAAAGAAATTGATCTAATTGCTTTTTCCCAAGGCCCTGGAATTGGTAACGCACTAAGAGTAGGAGCGAACACCGCAAGACAACTTTCAATAAAAACAAACAAACCACTTATTGGAGTAAATCATTGTGTTGCACATCTTGAAATTGGTAGAAAACTTTGTGCTGCAAAAGACCCAATCCTACTTTACGCATCAGGAGCAAATACCCAAATTATTTGTTACGAAAACTCTTATTACAGGGTTTTTGGAGAAACACTTGATACAGGGATTGGTAATTTTTTGGACTCTTTTGGAAGAAATTTAGGTCTAGGATTTCCTGCCGGACCAATACTTAGCGAATTATACTATGAAGGAAAAGAACTAATTGAACTCCCCTACACTGTAAAAGGAATGGATCTTGCATTTAGTGGATTATTAACTGCGGCTACAAGAAAAATAAAAGAGGTGGAGAGGAGAAAAATAAGAAAAGAAGATTTAGTATACTCCACAATGCATTATGCATTCGCAATGCTTACTGAAGTAACTGAACGCGCACTCGCCCACACTGAAAAAAATGAAATCGTTCTTGGAGGAGGAGTGGGTTGTTCTAAACCACTACAACAAATGGTTGAATCAATGTGCAAAGACAGAGGGGCAAAACTATTTATTCCACCAAACCAAGTAATGGTGGATAATGCTGCGATGATAGGATGGACAGGAACACTAATGTACAAAGCAAAAGTAAAAACAAGTATTAATCAATCAATGATTTTGCCAAAACAAAGAACTGATGATATTAAAGTAACTTGGAGAAAATGAGAAACAACAATTATTCAAAAGAGTAAGGTTTATTTACTTGAATTGCTTTTTTTATTCAGGATGAGTAATAAAACAAAAAATATTAAACACACTTCAATTTCTGAAAAAACTGATAACACTGCAAAAATATTCACTTCAAGAAACAGAGTGATTTTTTTTGTATTTGAAGAAATTGTCCTGATTTTTTTAATAATACTACAAATATTTTTTATTCTTGACATAAAAATAATTAATGGAAATGTATCATTATTTGGAAAAGGAATTGTGTTACAAAGTATTTTGTGGCTAGTTGCTTCAATTATGTTCTACATTATTATTTATGTCGGAGTAGTGATGAGAGACAAACAAGTGCAAAAAGTGCATAAAGAAGTGATAGGGTTTATTTTTTCAACATCTAAAGAAAAAATAATTCACGCGAATAGAAGAATAATTGTGCTAATGTTTGCTGAATTATTTTTCATACTCACCCTCGCAATCAGTATTTACTTATATTTAGATCCTGAAATTAACTTATTCCCATACCCCACAAACATTCTTACTTTTATAGTAATACTTATTTCAGGANATTTAATATTTTCAACTACAAAAGACTTTAGACAAAAAACTTATGGGAGAGGAAAAATACAAAAAAAATTATTCAAAGAAGAAGGAACACACATATTGAAAAGAACTACCAAAAAAAGAAAAATGATCAGAGTTGGATCAAAAATAAAAAAAAATAAATAAAAAAATAATTATAAAAAAAATTAAATAATCATCATAAAAATTAAAAAATAAAATTAAAAAATAAAATTAAAAAAATAAGTAAAATAAAAAAATTAAAATTACTATAAAAAGTATTGTCATAAAAATAATTATCGAAAAAATAATTATTATAAAAAAATTATTTTAGATTAAAAAATTGTTGGTGATTTATTTTGGCGCTTGAAAGAAGTGTTTCTCTAACTCAAGCCACTATTTATGGAGTTGGAGTTATTTTAGGAGCAGGAATTTATGCACTAATAGGGACAGCTGCTGGGATCACTGGACCAGCACTATGGCTTGCTTTTATTATTGCTTCAATTATTGCCTCACTCACTGCTTTTTCTTACGCTGAACTCATTGCGAGATACCCAAAAAGCGGAGCAGAGAGTGTATTTGTATTAAATGCTTTTGGAAGTGAAAGGTTAGCTTTTTTTGTAGGATTTGTTTTCTTGTTAAGTAATTTATTTTCAGTAGCAACAGTAGCTTTTGGTTTTGCAACATACTTTAAATTATTTTTTCTAATTTCACCCACCCTCGTTGCAATAATTGTAATAATTTTAGCAGCAATAATTAACAATGCAGGAATACAAGAAAGTGTATTCTTAAACAATTTATTCACATTCATTGAAGCATCAGGATTAATTCTAATAATTATTTTTGGGTTTAGTTCAATCGGAACAGTTAATTTATTAGAAGGAATAAATCAAGAAACAGGAATTGAACTAATCGCTCCAATATTTAGCGGAGTAGCATTAGTATTTTTTGCATTCCTCGGATTTGAAGGAATAGCAAACATTTCTGAAGAAATAAAAGAACCAACAAAAGTTGTTCCAAAAGCAATAATACTATCACTAATTATTTCCACAATAATCTATGTCCTCGTAGCGATGGTTAGTGTTAGTGTAGTTGAACCAAGCATACTAGCTAGTGCTTCAAGCGAAGTTGATACCGGACACGGACCACTCGCACTCGTAGCAGAACAAACAATCTCCCCAGGGTTTGGATATGTACTAAGTGTTGTTGCACTATTTGCAACATTCAACACAGTGCTAATTTTGTTAATCGTGTGTAGCAGATACATTTATGGACTTGCAGGGCAAAAATTATTACCAAAAATGTTTTCAAAAGTAAATAAAAAAACAAAAACACCCACAAATGCGGTTATTGCATCAGCAGCAGTAGGCATATTGTTCGCAGGAGTTGGAAATCTCCAAATACTTGGAAACTTAACAACCGCGGCCATCTTTTTAGTGTTCTTTTTAGTAAATGTGTCATTAATCAGCATCAGAGTTAAAGAAAAACACAAAGAAAATTATCTTTCTCCAATTAATTTTGGAAAAATCCCACTACTTTCCGTGTTTGGAGCAATATTTTGTGCTTTCATTTTACTAACACAATACTGGCAAAACACAACAATATTTGGGATAACATTACCACTAATAATATGGTCACTACTCGTATATCTACTCGCTTTTCCAATCTATGAATACTTTTCAAAAAAGAAAAAAGCAAACAAATTCACCTACGAATAAACATTCGAATAAACATTATTTGTTGGACACTATTTATTTTCCAAAAAAAAATTAAATTAATTCAGAAAAATGTAATTACATTTTACTATCAATCACACCCAATTAATCACAATATTAATTACATCTAATTAATTACATTTGATATTAACTAAAATTAGCACTAATTAAAATTAACATTAACTAAAATTAATATTAATCAAAAATTAATACCAATCAAAAATTATTATTAATCAAAATTAATATCAATCAAAATTAGTATTAATCACATTTTTTCTATTGTTCCTAGTGCGAAGAATGCTTTTGAGAGAGAGTATTTTCCAACAAATTTTCCTTTCTCTAATTCTTTTTTGATTTCTTCTTTTGAAAAATTTGTTTTTGTTTGTTCATTAATTTTTTTGATTAGTTCTTGTGCTTTTTCTTTTGGTAGAACTTCTTCTGGGTGTTCTTTTAAAAATTCTTGACAAAATTGTTCTATTAGTGGCACTATAGGAGCTTCTTTTCTTTTTGGAGCATCTTGCCATCTACTATAACCAAATTCTTCAGGGTATGCGTAGGATTTTATTTCTGCACTTGCAACAAAAAGATCTTTTCCTATTGTTAAAACAAATCTATCATTGCCGGATAGTTTTGCGATTGTTTCAAGTTCTAGTTGGTCCAAAAATATTGATTGGAGAGAAAAGAATGTTTTTGATAATGTGTACATCGCATCCAATTTTTTTTGTTTTGAGGAGGATTGTTTTTTTAGCACTGGAATAATTGAACGAATTTTGTCCAATTCTTTTTGTGTTCGAGTTGATTGTTTTCTAAAACTAGCATACTCTGATTTTAGTGCTGTTATCAACATTTTTTGTTCCGCAGGATCAAGTTTTGAAGGTTTTCCCAAATAATAATTTTCTATCTCTAACCCATACTTGATTTTTGCTATTACTCCTAACCTTATTGCTTCTTCTACAAGCATTTTTACTCTATTATACCCTTTTTCTTTAACCATTATTTCTTGCAATTTTTGAACTTTTACTAAATTTCTTTCCAAGTTCTCTGCAATAAACAAAGAAGTTTTTGCTTTTTCAACAATTTTGTTTTCTAGTTCAGAAAAATCCCCCTCATCAGTGCAAAATTTTTTCCAATGCTTAAAACTTTTAGGATACACTCTTCTAAAACATCTTAATATTGCATCAAGTTTTTGAGGAATTTTTAATCTCTCAATATCTTCATTTCTCTCATAAGCAGCTCCTTGACTCAACAAATCAGCTAATGAACCTCTTTTTTCTTTCAAAGTTTGCCTATCAACAAAATAAAGATTTTTATGTTCATCAGCTATTTTTAGCACTGATTTTAAATAATTAGGAGAAATTTTTGGGTCAGAAAGAAGTTTAGTGATTAGTTCAGAAGGAACATAATAATAAATCACTGCCTTTTCTTGATCTTTGTATTTTCTCAACAACCTCCCAACTTTTTGGACAAACGCTGTTGGATTATGAACAGGACTAGCCAAAATTCCACAAGAAGCATAAGGAAAATCAATCCCCTCCCCAAGAGTGCTCACCGAAATCAAAACATTGAATTTGTTTTCTTCAAATTGTTTTGAAATATTTTCAAAATAATCCTTGTAATTATATTTCGCGCATTGAGAATGGTAAGAACGAGAAACCGGTTTTTTGAAATTTGCTAAAAGCATTTCATTCAACAAATCAGCTTTTTTTATTCTATTAACAAACACAAGGGTTTGGAGAGGTTTTTTGTCTTTATTTTCAGAACCAATATTGAATTTCTCACTCAAAATTTTTTGTATACCCAAAAAATCAACATTTTTTGAGGTGAAAAAATCTTCTTCCCCTGATTTTTTCTTGAATTGTTGTTTATCAATTTTGATTAATTCCTCATTCACTTCCCCATCAGTTGGATCTGCTTCGCACAACTTTTTGATATCTTCTTTAGTGTATTCCTTTTTTGAATCGTGCATAAACGAACGATAAGCTTTATCCATTAATGCATCCGTTAATTCAGCATTATTTTCTGATTCGAGTATTTTTTCAAACAATTGTTTATCAATAGAGTAAAGAATTAATTTAAATTCAGGTTCCAAAATAATTTTATCATTCAATGCTTGTTCAAAAGAATAAGTATAAACAATTCCCCCTAAATTAAATGTAGAGGTTTTTCCTTTCTTTTTTGGAGTGGCTGACAAACCTAATTTGTATTTTATTGAACCATCAGGAAAATTATACCCTTCAGTAGTGTTGTGCATTTCATCAACAATCAAAAACCAAGTATAATCCTTCCACCCCTCTTGAGAAAAAAATTGTTTAATTTGATTAAAAGTTGAAATAAATACTTTATATTGAGAAAATTTCCCTTGAGCTTTTTTGAAAGCAGCAACCTCGTTTTTTGAAGAAATTTCATAAATATCTTTTTCTTTCAAAATCGTGTTCTCTAAAATCTCGTTAGTCCATTGTTTTATCAAAGTCAATCTCGGACATACTATTAACACTTTAACATTCGGATCCTCATCAAGTTTTTGACAAAATGTTTCAATAGCAAGAATTGTTTTACCCGAGCCCGGCACGGCTTGAATTATTCCTTTATTGTAATTACTCCAATGAGAAATAGCTTCCTTTTGCCACTCACGCGAAGCAGGACCCCTATAATAAGACATTTTAAACACCAGGCCAAATTAAAACTTTTTAAAAAAATTAATATTCAAAAAAACACTATTCAAAAATTAATATTTTTTAAAAGGCACTAGGTATGAATACAAGGAAAAGAATAAATTACTTTGCTTTTTAGAGAACAAAAACAATCCAAAAAAACACAAGGAAAAAGAGTTTTTCTTTTAGAAAAAGAATATTCTGTGGAAATTTTGTAGGAATTTTTGAATATTTTTAAACCCAAAATACAAAAAACACAATTTTTTGGACTAATTTGTTGAAGCCACACTTCGAAACCACCCAACCCAACACAATTTTTTGGACAATATTTTTGAAAAATAAAAAATAATAATTAAAAAAAATTAAAAAAAGTGAAATGAAATAAAAGGGAAATAAAAGAGAAAGTTGTCAATTAAAAAATTGACAACAATTTTTACAATTTTTGATATTTAAATTAGTGCCATTGTCGCCATTGGTGCAAACAATGCTATTCCAAAAAGTGTTAATAGTACAAGGATTATTGTTAGAACTATCCCTATCCCTATTGCAGGAATAATTAGTGATAAAAATCCTTTTAGTGTTGATATGTTGTGCACTACCCCTATTGCTTTTGATTGTAGGTATGTTGCAATAACACATATTATTATTGAGATTATTGCCCGGAGAATAGTGATTGCCCCAATTATTGTTCCTGCTGCTCCAAGATAAGTTAGGATTATTTGAGAAAGGCCCACCATTATTTGTAGTGGTAGTGAGTATGTTATTGCTATTGCTGATCCTGTTATGAAAAGCATTGCAGTAGTTTTTGGATAATCCCCTTTTCCCCCAAACATTTTTGCAACTATATTCACAAACACAAAATACGCTAATGAAAAAATAATTCCAATTATAATTGATACAAATGCCACGAATAGTGATAAAATAGTTGTTCCAATCATTACCCACAGCATTGATGGGAAATCAGCACCCACTTTAATTCCATTAGTAATACTTAACATGAAGTTAATTATTAATGACACTACAAAAATAACTATTATTGTTGCAAGGTAGTAAAAGAGTCCACTCCCAATTGTTGCTTTATTTTCCACTGATCTTAGATCTGTTTTAAACAATGCTATGTTAATTAGTTCTCCAAACACCAAATCACCTTTAATGAATAGTGCATAAAAGTGTTTATAAGCAATTTGCCCCCCTTTATTTTGCCCCATTTATTACACATTTTCTTGGACATTATTTTAATCACAATTTTTTCAAATTATATTTTTCAAAAATAAAAAAAATCATTTATTACCCACCCATTTAACACTCATTTATTTATCACTCACAATTCAATTCTTACAATTCAATTATTTGTGGCCACACCCACAACCAAATACCCTCATTCAAACACTCTAATGGTAGTTATGTAGTTAATTACTACATAATAATAGTTCTTGCAATGCCCCACAAATATTGCCAAAACCAGCTTATTTGGACACATTGTCCCCCACATTAGTTTATTTGTAATTTGTTTACAACTATTGAATTTTAGCGAATTTCCATTGGTTTTTCAAATATCAAAGAGAAGTTAGGAGAAGTGGTGAGTGAGATATACAACCCATTTTTAGCCAACCCAGAGAGAGCATTTTGGCTATCTTTTTTGGCCCTTTTCATTTTTTCCCATTTCTTTTTATCCCCTTTCTTTTTAGATCTAAACACCCCATAATCAAGTAATTTTTAATTAGTTCGAATTGTGTTAAAATTTAATTTATTTTAATAAAATTTTGGTTTTAGTTTTGGTTTTTTGACCAAACTCTTTTTCCCAAAAGGCCCAAACAAAGCATTTCTTATACATAACATTTTGTGCCACTTTCATTTCACCCCATTTTTAATAGCCCGCTCACACTTCCACTATTGAATTATTATGGGTGATTTTTTCATTTTTTCAATATTTTCCTTAGGGGAAATTCAATATAATAGGCATTATCCTGCATTTTGTGTTTAAATGCCACCCTCTTTTTAGAGCACTTCCCAACTAAAATGATCCAAATTGGCGATTTAAGGCATTTTACCCCACTTCATCAATCACCAAAGGCAAAAATTAACAAAAACCAATAAATTTAATACCACTAATTAAAATAAATCAAAATTAAGGAATTGAACCAAAAATGATTATGTAGAAACCAAATGGGTTTGGCCCAAAATAAATCAAAAATAACTAAATTAAACTACCAAATTATCAAAAATAAAATCAAAAACCAAAAAAATTGTCCAAAAAATAGTGTTTTATTGGAATTGGTTTGTAAAGAAATTTTAGAAAAGGTTTTGATTTTCACCAAAGGGTTTTATATTCTCTTGATACACAATTTTAGTAATATGTCAAACAAACCAACCAATGTAATAAAAAATAATGCAACAAAAAGACGCGCCACAATTTCTAACAAAGGACGCTTCCCAAGAATTTTGAAATTTGCAAGAAAATCAAGGTGGGTATCAACAACTACTAAAAAACCCATGGGAAGAGAAGTTGCTCTTTCAGGCCCTGCACTCGCTACCCTTAGAAAAAACCCAGGGCTCATTAGAGCATTTTTTAGGGCAAGAAAATATGCTTTAAGACCATACGGAAAAGGAAAAAGTGGGGACGTGGTTGTGGAAAGATTAACCGATACTAGTCAAGGAAGAAGAGAAAACAAATTTTACCAAGAAAGAACAGGAAGTGGATTTCGCCAAGGAAGAACAGGAAGCGAGTTTTACAAAGTAACATACAAAGGACGTTCTTTTTTCGCTAAAGAGTACAAATTGGGCAAAACAGGCGAATTATTTATTCCGGAATATGATTTGCCTTCCGCTCAAAGAAAAGCTATGAAAAAAACTAAAGAATTTTTAAGAAAAAACAAACGCAAATACCCTGATTTTGTAGTAGCAAATTTTCAGTTGGCTTATACTGGTAGAAGTAATGCATTATTTGTTACGGATTATTACGATCTAATTCCTGCTAACAAATACTTAATGCCAACTTCTGAAAAAACATCACAACAACGCGCAAGAATTGAAATTCTCGCAGGAGAACTCATCGAACACGGAATTGGTGATGTTCACACCAACACCTTTTATTCCCCCTCACTAAAAAAATTCGTGATAGTGGATATGAGGGATGTAACAGAGGATCTAATGCATAACCGAACAAGCGGAAAAAAATAATTTAAAAAAAACAAAAATTAAAATCAAATTATTAAAAAATCAAAAAAAATTAATTTATTAAAAAAATGATTAAAAAAAATACTCTAATTACCCAAAAAAATTATTCCACAAAAAAAATTATTTTCTTTTTGCCTTATTTTTTGTCAAATTTTTTGTGAGAACTGTTAGTTTTGGTATTGATCTTTTTTTTATCTTTTTTTGATACCACCTAGCAAGAGCCATTTTTGTGGTGAGGGTTCGGTTTCTTTTATATCCCCCTTTAGAATTTATTCCACCACCCAAACTACTTTGTCTCCAATTAGGATTTGTTCGTTCAATTAACACATTAAGTTTTTTTGCACCCATTTCTTTTGCTTTGCTTTCAGCAGCGTTAATTACGCCCAAAAGAATTTTTCCTGAACCGAGAGAATATTTATTACTTAGTGTTTTGTGTTGGTATTTTTTTGCAACGGACAATCCTGCAAAATCAAGCGAGGTTTTTGAAAAGAAAGGAACTCTCCAAAATAATTTTGTTGTCGCTGGATTTTTGAACAAAGCAAAAGTTCCAACTTTTTCTCCCCCTTTTCCCACAACAAAAAAGAACTTATACCCGTTTTTTAGTTGGCGCTCAAATGTCCCAAAATTCTTTCGTGCTTTCGTATTCGCATCAAGATTGCTTGTATAAAATTTATAGTACTCCCGCAAAGTACTTTCATTCACTTGAACTACACCAAACCTTTCCCCTTTCATAATTATTTTGTAATTGAGGGATAATAAAAAACTTTGGTGAAAAATAAGACCAAACAAAATGTCCAAGAAAAAGAGAGAATTATTGGGTGGAAAAATTTTTTTGAAAAAATATTTTTTGAGATAATATTCCAAAAACACAATTTTGTTTAAATAATGAATTAAATTATTTTATTTATGAAACAACAAAACACTCCAAAAACATATTTTGTTTATCTCCTTGAATGTAGGGATGGTTCTTTTTATTGTGGCCAAACCAATGATTTGGAAAAAAGAGTTGAACTTCACAATAAAGGGATTGCGAGTAAATACACTTCAAGAAAAAGACCTGTTAAATTAATTTATAGTGAAAAATATTTCACTCGTTCAGAAGCAATGAAGAGAGAGTATCAAATAAAACAACTAACTAAAAAAGAAAAAATTGAACTTGTTTTTTCAAAAAAAATGTCCAACAATAAATGATTAAAGGGCAATTGATAGATTTAAATACCCCAAAGGATTTACTTTATGGTATGAAAAAGAAATTAAACAAATCTAGTTCAAATAAACCTAATTTAAAAAGCGAAACCCAAACTTCTTGGAGCAAAATAATTATCGCAGTAATAGTTGGAATAGTTTTTGGTTATTTAATTTTAGGCCAAGGGTGGAGAGTTTTATCTTACGAATCAATTCTACCATTAGTTAATTTATCACTTTTAGCTTGTGTTTTGGCTCTTCTTTTAAATATTAGAAAAATAATTTTGTCAAAAGTTTGTCCATAAACTAATTGTTCAAAAACTTAGTGGTTCAAAAACTTAATTGTTCAAAAATTTCTAATTCCAAAATTTTCAAAATTTTGTTTAATTAAATCATCAAACAATAATTCAATTTAAACAAATCCAATTTTTTATTTTTTCACAAATCTTGTTCCGTTCCAAATATACCCTGCGTTTTTGTTTGGAACAAACCTCAACTTGTATCCTGCTCGTTCTATTTCTTGTTGTGCGGCACGAAATCCTTTTTCAAAAAGTTTTGTATTCAATGTCCCATCTTTGTTAATATATTCTCCTTTCGCCATTTTTCGCGCGTGTTCATCAAATGCAGGAGCCCTTATTTTTAGTGATTTCAGTTTTGAGGAATCAGATATACCTAATCTCCATTGATTCAGGAATGCTTTTGTCCCTTTTTTTCTCTTAAAAAAAGTATAACCCGCTACTTCCGAAACATCATTTTTGGGTCGAGCTTTTGAAGCAACAACCCCTGTTTTAATAATTTTCCTATCCCTAAACACATTTGTTAAATCAGAAACACTTGGTAGTGGATCAGCACCACTTTTACCAATGGGCACATGCGTATGAACCACCATTGATTCCCCTTTTCTTAATTTTCTTGTATTGACTCTGCCTCTTTTTTCTGATGCTCCCCCACTTATTCTAAAAAGCCCTATTCTTGGTTTTTTTGCCCAAGCTCTCTCAACATTATGGGGAGCTCTTCGTATTACTTCAGTCGGAGTTCCTCGTTCCGCAGCTGCCCTCTCAAGCCCCTCTCTAACTTTATCAAGAAATTTTTTTCTCCCCCTACAAGGAAATTTTTTTCTTATTCTAGATCTAGCAGATTTAAGTTTTGAAAATCCAACCACTCTTTTACGAGCCATAATTAATTAGTGAATTGTGGTGGTTAATAAGAATAACTATTTAGAGAATTATCAAAAAAAAGCATTTTGTGAAAATTAGTTTAAAAAATATTTTACAATTTTTTATTTCACAATTTTCCTTCTATTTCTTTTTCCATTTGGTGAAAGAATTTTTCCATGAATTTGTGTCTTTCTTTTGATAGTTTTTTTCCTTCTTTTGTATACATTTTGTCTTTTATGTGTTTTAGTTTTACACTGAATTCTCTGAATGCAGTGTCTTCCGGTCCGAGTTCTTGATCAGGAGTGAAGATCACTCCTTTTTTGTTATGAAGTTTTGCCCCAGTTCCTCCCGCAAACATGTATGCTCTCCCAATTCCTACTGCTCCGATTGAGTCAAGTTTGTCCGCGTCAAAAAGACATTTTGCTTCTATTGTTTTTGGAGGATTGTTTTTTCTAAATCTGTGCGTTTCTATACACCCCACCACTTTATCAATTTTGTTTTTTGGGTAGTTGTGTTTAGTTAATATTTCTCGTGCTATTTTTGCGCCAATTTCTGCGTGACAAATTGATTTTTTTAATTTAAGTTCTTCTTTTCTACCAACATCGTGAAGAAGCGCTGCGAGAGAAACTATTTCCAAATCAGCTCCTTCTTTTTTTGCGATATGCACCGCGTTTTTTAATACTCGTTCAGTGTGTTCCAAATCGTGACAACCATTTTCACCCTCAAAGTAAGGAACAATTTCCGATCTGATTTTTGAAAACAACTCCATAAAACAAATTAAATAAAAATTATTTTATAAATCAATCTGAAATTTATCCAAAAATTAAATCATTAAAAAAATTAAATTATTAAAAAAATTAAATCATTAAAAAAATAAATTTATTAAAAAAGTTAAAAACAAATAGTGTCCAACAATACGAGTGTTTTATGTCGGGTTTGTGTTGTTCAAAATTTGAGTAAGTTTTTTATTATACTTACTTTGCTAATTATATAATAAACACGCATTTAATGCACATTCAATAGGCGGATTTAAAGTAGAATAAATTAATTAAAATGATTTGTAGGAGAGTGTTTTTGTGAGACGACCAAGAATTGGCAGAGCCCTTCCTAAGCGTAAGAAAAAAGAGATTCGTGGAAGGGTGGTAAAGGGTGTTCAAGAACCGAAACAACTTGAATTTAATTTCGGAAATAGTGATGCTAAAAAAAAGAGGGTTGTTTGGAGTAAGAGTGTTAAGTCAAAAATTCTTGGAGAGGCATTGGCCGCAGCTTCAAGAACAGGTGTCCCTGATTTTGGGGTTAAGAAAGGAATTGGAGAGGTTCAATCAAAAAGGTTAGCAAAGAACTTGGCCGAGCTTTTCACTTTTAATGAACTTTTTGATAGGAGAAGGAGTTTTGCTGCAACAGGGAATGTTTTTGCTAAGTGGCGAAAACTAAAAAGTGGAAGACACGAACTTGTGAAATTTGGAGTGGATAGTAGTATTTATTCTCTTCTTTCAAATGGGGTTTCCCCACAAAACACTGTTACTATTACTCGTGAAATTCTTTCAATAAAGCCCGAGGTTTTTTACAATAGTGAGGTGAATAAAAGAAATCTTGGAAATGTTTCGCTTGATTATAGTAGGAGAGAATTTATTCCAAAATTGCAAAGAATGGGTGTTTTCCCAAAAGCGTATTACACAAACCCTGATATTAGACACAGGATTGAGAGGGGAATTGATTTAATTATTTATTTGGGTTTTCAAAGAGAATTGTCTTCAAGAAAACAAGACGCTTACATTAGAAAGCGATTTCCGAAACTTACAGAAAAAGAATTACGCACAAGACACTTTGAACGAGTTAAAAGTAGGGGTGATGTTCAAGAGTTAATTGCGAGCGGTGTTCCTGAAAAACTTGTTCTTGAAGCATTCCCTTATGTTAAAGGAAAAACAAGGGGCAAAAAGAAAAAACGAAGCAAAATTCTTGACACCATTAATGCTCAATTAAAGAAAAAAAAACCTAACACTCAAAAAAAACAAAAACCCATTGATAGAACAGGGAGTTTATTTTAAGAAATTTTATTTAAAAATTTGTTTTAGAAAAATAATTCAAATTTATTCCTTTTGTTTTTTTCCCAGTTCTAAGAGTAGTTCGATTGATTGGTGTTCTTTGAGTCCTCCGCGTGTGAATAGAATTAGTGTTTGTAGTGAAGAGTTTGCTCTTATTTCTTTATCTCTTGCATAGTATTTTTCTGTGGCTGTAGAAGTATAACTACTAAGTGTTCTTTTTGCTTCTTGAAGTTCTTTTGATAATTCTTGTATTCTTTTATCAGCAAGTTTTAATCCTTCTCTTGATGGAATTATGTAAGATAGTTGTGGATTTACTTTTTTTATTTTTGAAATAATATTTTGACTCATTAATTCACTAACTCCACTAAGATCTTCTTTAACTTTTTTTTTCTTCAATCTAGCCGCTCTTTCATGCGCATTTTTTCTAAGCTCGTATTTCCCAGAACCTTTTGATTCAGCTTCAAGTGCCATCATTCGTTCAATTGTTGCTTTTTCAACTAGTGCCCCTCGTAAATTATGTATTTCTTTCCCAGGTTTTGGTTTATTTGTTTTTAATTGTTTAATAACTTTGTTTAACACGCTTAATCTTTCTTTTAAAAGCTCTGGATTTTTGTTCACAATTTGTGCTCTACATTGGTGAACAAAAGGAACACTCATCCCAATTTCTTTTGCGATCTTATGGACACTCCACCCTTTAAGATAACGATCTTTTATTATTTCAATTTTGGCCGTTTTTGAAAGTGTGCTTTTGGCTTTTGATTTTCCACGAAGTTGGCCTGATTTAACAAGTTCTGCTTTTTTTCGTCGAACAAAATCAGGATTTGCTCCAAGCATCACTACAAGTTCTTTGTTCCTCATTCCTTGATTGACTCCTTTTTTTATTGCTTGGGTTCTTAAAAGATTTTGTAGTTTTTTAAAGTCACGTCTTGTCGAGTTTTTTGCAGTTTTAGATCCTGCGTTCCCTGCAAGAACACTTTTTATTGGAACTCTTTTACGCATTGTTTCACCGAATTATAATTAGATTTTGTTCTTGGGAATTAATAAATCTAACTTTTTCCTAATTTTTTCCTAATTTTTCCCAAAATTTTCCCAAAATTTTTTAGTATTCAATTTAGTTAAATTGTGATAGTGTTTTGACACAAAATTTTTGTTGTAAAGTGTTGCAAAGTGTTGCAAAGTATTGCAAAGCGTAGTAAAGTTATTTATATAAATTCTTATCAGCTTATTATTGTTTAGTGGTTTTTGTGCTTGATGATTTTACTAAAAGCGATAAATCAATTTTTTTGTGGTTTTTGATTGCTGTAATGATTTATTTTATTTATGCACAAGAGTTTGTAATCGCCACGGCAATTTTTATTTTATGGTTTTTTTTGAGATTTTATTGGAAAAGTTATTTCAAAAAAGATAAATAATTAAAAAATTAAAAAAGTTAAAAAATTAAAAAAGTTAAAAAATTAAAAAAATCTTCTTTTTTTGTTTTTGAATTTTTTTCTACCAAATTTTTTGCTTTTGTTTTTAAAATTCCTATCTTTGAAAAATTTTGTGCGAGATTTTTTGTCTCTTTTGAATTTTTGAGGATTGTTTGAATACTTTTCTGTCTCGCCAAATTGTTTATTCACATAATCAATATTTTCACTATAATGGTTTTGTTCAAAAGGTTTTTTTCTTTTCCCGAATTTTTGTTTTTGATTTTTTTGCTCTTTTATTAGTATTATTTGTTCAAATTCTGGTGTGGGTTCTTGTTTGATTTTTGTTCTTTTTATTAGTGTGTTAAATTCTTTTCTTTCTTTTTCTGACACTAGTGTAATTGCTTCTCCGATTGCTCCCGCTCTTGCTGTTCTTCCTATTCTGTGAGTATAATCATCAGGATCTTTTGGAACATTATAATTATAGACTCTTGAAACGTTTTTGATGTCAAGTCCTCGTGCGGCCACATCAGTTGCGATTAGTGCATCAAGTTTTCCTTTTTTGAACATTTCCACTGCGAGTGTTCTTTTGTTTTGAGAAATATCTCCATGTATTCCCATTACATCAAGTCCTTGTTTTCTTAGGTTTTTTGTAACTTTATCCACCTCTCTTTTTGTTCTACAAAACACTATTGCTGTTCCTTTTTTGTTTTTCAATAAATGGACTAGTAGTGAGAATTTTTTTTCTCTTAATACTGAATAAAATATTTGGTTTAATTTATTCACATCAACATACAATTTGTCTTTAACATATTCAGGGTTTTTCAAATATCTTGTAGCCATTTTTTTTGCGGCTTCAGGCATAGTTGCACTGAACATTATTGTTTGTCTTTTTTTGGTCGTCATTTGTAAAATTCTATCCACATCTTTTTCAAACCCCATATCAAGCATTCTGTCAGCTTCATCAATCACCACCACTCTTATGTTTGAAAGTTTCATTGTTCCTTGTTTTATGTGATCAAGTAATCTTCCAGGAGTGGCTACAATTATTTCTGATTCTTTAATTCCTTTTATTTGCCATTCATATCCAACCCCTCCAAAAACACACACTGTCCTGATTTTTGTGTATTTAGCCATTGCGTCCAAGTGTTCTTTTATTTGTTGTGCTAATTCTCTTGTTGGTGTTAGTATTAGTGCTTGTCTTTTTAGTCCTTCAATAGTGTTGTTTAAAATTGGTAATCCGAACGCTGCTGTTTTTCCTGATCCTGTTAGTGATTGTCCTATTAGGTCTTTTCCTTCTAGAACTAACGGAATGCATTTTTCTTGAATTGGAGTGGCTTGTTCATACCCCAAATCGCGTATTGCTTTTAACAAGTTCGGGTTTAGTTTAAATTCTTCAAAATTCATTTTCTCACTTTTACTATTTTTTGTTTTTTCTAATTTATTCATTAGTATTCGTAATTAATTAGTGGTGCGAGGGTTTAATATACTCATTAATTTTTCACGATTTTTGTTTTTTTGGCTAACAAGTTGGTTCAATTATTTGATTAAAGAATAATTAAAGAACAATTAAAGAATAGTTAAAGAATAAGTTATTAACCTCCTCACCACAATACTTTGTTATTAGAACGGGTTTGGATTTGCATATGTGATTTTTATGCACAAGGTTACAATTAAAATTGATAGGAGTAGTGGTCTTGCTAATTCTCCTAATGGTATTCCTGTTGGTAAGCATTCTGTTAGAATTTTTGCTTATTACAACAACAAACCTAGTGGGAATTGTGTAGTGAATATTTCAAAAATTCACCCTGAAGTTCCCGCTTCGGTTAGATTGAACATTGTTGATTTTCCAAGAGGAGAATTGGAGGGTTTTTTGGTTGGTAGAAGAATGCTTCAAGGAATGGCTCGAACTTTTGAAGGAATAGGAATTGAAAGAGCCACTGTTGCAACTAGTGGAAACTCAAAACAAGCAATTGGGTTTTTGTCAAGATTTAGTTCAGTTCTTTCACCGCACGACAAAATCCACAATTTGTACAACATAAATCTAAAAGCCGGTCCATTGATTAAGAATAAAGAACTTATCAAATATTTAAGAGAAGCTAAGAAAAGAGATGCAGCACTTAAAGCTGCGGCTGAAAGACGAAACTTGGAAAAATTTGGGAAAGCAAAAATAGTTGAAAAAAGTATTCACTCTAAAAGCAACTCCGCAAACACTCCTAAAAGTAATTCTACAAAAACTGTTACTCCTTTCCAAATTCAACAAGCAAAAGTTAATCGGGTTAGAGCTTTTATTAATAAAGCAAAAAAACGCCGAGCTATTGTTAATAGAGCGAAAAGAATCAGGGCCATTAGAAGAGCTAAAATTCCTTAAATTTTGAATCAATAATTTTAATTATTTTTATTTTTTTAAATAATTAATTTTTGAATTATTTCCCAAAATATTTTTTTATTGATTTTTTTAATTTTTGTTTATTTTTTTATTTTTTATTGATTTTTTTAATTTTTATCGCGTTTTGAATTATTTTTTATTGTTTTTGAATTACTTTTTATTGTTTATTTTAATAATTTAGTTCAGTGGGTTGGTTTTTATGTTTAGGTATATGGTTGCTCCGCTTGAGAATTTTTCAGGACCTGCTTTTAGATCACTTTGTTACAAGCACGGCGCTGATGTTACTTTTACTGAAATGACGAGGGTGGAGGGAATTCTTAGAAATAATAAATCAACTTTGTCAAAACTCATTTTCCCTGATTCTACTCCTGTCGAGATTCAATTGCTTCCAGGGGATGAAGCCCAACTTGATTCTTATTTGGGTTCGTTCAAAAATTTTGAGGGTTTTGTTGGATTTAATTTGAATATGGGTTGTCCGAGTGTGGGAATAATTAAGTCAGGAAGGGGGGCGGGAATGGTTAAGCGTTTATCAAAAGTTGATAGGTTAGCAAAGATTATGAGATTGCACCAGTTTCCTTTCTCAATAAAACTTAGATTGGGCGGAACAGAGTTTGAAAAAAAACACAAAGTGTATTTAAGAATTTTACAAAATATTGATACTGATTATTTTATTTTAAATCCAAAACACGGAATGCAAGAAAGTGGAGAGAGCGAAGATGATTCAGTTTACCCAGAGTGTGTTGATATTTGTAATTCAAGAGGAATCCCACTAATCGCTAATGGGGGAATTAATTCAATTAAAAAAGTAAAAGAATTAGAAAAAATTGGGATAAGTGGAGTGATGATTGGAAGAGCAGCGATAACAAATCCCTCAATTTTTGATTCACTCAAAGGAAAAAAAGCCTCAAATAAAACAGAAATAACCAAAGAATACAAAGAATTAAGTGAAAAATTTAAAGAAAATGAAAAATATTTCAAAAATTATTTAAATTGGAAAAAATAAAAAGAAAAATAGTGGAAATAGAAGAAATAAAAAAATAAAAAAAAACAAAAAAAATAAAAAAAAAGCAAAAAAAAGAGTGGTTAAGATGCGGGGGGGAAAGAAATACTCCCCCTGCACCAAATAAACCCCAACACCCAATTTTTACCCCAACAACCCACTAAATTAGCCCACCAGGCCAACAATGTTGAAAAAAACAATTATTCTCTGATAGATATTTGGTTTTCTGTTTCTCTAAACCAATTAAATAATGTGCTTGAAGTTGTTGTTTCTGACATTCTGCTTGCACCAGTGTACAAACTTCTCCCTATTCTTGGAAAGAACAATCTTCCCGGATGATCACTAATAAAATTAATCCAATCCATTAACACCACTGTATTTATTACACCCAATGATATATATAAACAAGTAGCTTTAAAAACATTACTAACTATACTATGTATAGTGATTGTTTTTATGAGAACTGTTCGCGAAACTCAACCACTCGATAATGCACTAATGATTATTGGAAAAAAGTTTGATCTCCAAATCATTGATTCCATTAATAAAAATGGTGATAAAGCAAGATTTAATCAAATTAAGAAGGATATCCCTTCAATTAATCCTCGTATTTTATCTATGCGTCTTAAAGAGCTTGAACGAAACAAAGTGATTGAAAAGCACCTTATTTTAGGCACCCCAGTAAAAACAGAGTATTCTTTAACAAAAAAAGCCACCCCCTTAATTGATATTATTGATAAATTAAAGAATTGGGGAAAAATGATTGGTTAAACCCAATTTTCCTTTCACTTCCACTAATTGAATAAAAAGTTCCACTATTCGTTATTTTCTTCCACTAATCAAGTGCCCACTTCCTTAAAACCCCCCAATATGTCCGGTATTAATTTTACAGAGATTGTGGCGTTTGAGTTTGTTAGAAATTAATTTGAAAATTAATTCATTAAAAGGTGGTTTGTAGAAATCAGTGAATTAAAAATTAGCGTACTAGAAATTAATGCATTAGAAATCAGTGCATTAGAAGTTAGTTTTCAAAGAATTTTTTCACTTCTTTTTCTGGTTCTTTTGTTTTTACATATTCAAAGTTTTTTGGATAAAATTTTTTGTATCTTTCTTCCGCAAATCTTTCATCAAGGAAGACACATACCCCTTTGTCTGTTTCGGATCTTATTACTCTTCCTGCTGCTTGGATTGCTTTTGAAAATGCTGGGCCATTGTATGCGTAGTCCCACCCTTTTTTGTATTTTTGGTCATAAAATCGTATCAATGCATCAGAGTAGATGCTTACTTTTGCAAAGGGTATTCCTACAACTATTGCGCATAATAAGTGTTCTCCTGGAAAATCAACTCCTTCAGCTATTGAGCCCCCGGACACTGCTAAAAGCACTCCGCCAAAAGCACTTCCCATTGCTTTGAATGAGTGGATGGTTTTGTGTTTTTCTTCATTGCTCATTTCTTGGGTTTGAACAAATGTTTTTCTGTTTGTTTTTATGTATGGTGAAATTGATCCGAGCATTTCAAATGAAGGAAAGAAAACTATTGTGTTTCCGGGAACTTTTGAAATTATTTTACTAACTTTTTCTCCAATTAGTGAATAACTTTCTGTCCCTCTTTTTGTGTATTTTGTGCTCACTCCTTCAACCACTATATTAAGCCGGTTTTTTTTATCAAATGGACTTTCGTATTCTTTCATTTCAACATTTTTTATCCCCAAAATATCTTTGTACATTTCAAGCGGTAGTAAAGTTCCTGACATTAGTACTCCAGAATGAACATTATTTAGCACTTCCCCGCCAATTTCTTCAATGTCAAGAGGGTAAATGCTTACCCTTAACCCATTTCTTCTTTCAATTACGTGAAGAGTGTTTTCTTTTTCTCTTAAAAGTTCGTGCATAAATTCCCAAACCATTAAGAGATTACAATTTTCTATTTTTGCTTTTTGCATAAATTTTCCAGCAGCATCAAGCACAATCTCTTCTTTTCCTTTAACCATTCTTTTAAATGAATCAAAATCCTCAAATGTTAAAATCGCTTCACTTTTAGTGAGGGAAAGTTTTTTTCCTAAGGACATAATCTCTTTCCCGATGTCGTTCATTAGAAATTCTACTTCAAAGTTCCCAGCAGTTTTTGCTTCTTTTGCTGCTTTTTCTATTGAATCAGCATTGAGTGTGGATGATAGCATATCTCTTAATCTGTGGGGAGTGTTGTGCGCTTCATCAACTATTACTATCACATCTTCTAGTGTTATTCCGTTTGGAGTAAGTATTCCGGTTCTAATGTCTTTATCAAACAAATGGAAATAATCCCCAATTATTACATCAGCTTTTTTTGCCATTTCTAGTGTGATTTCGTAGGGGCAGAGTGATTTGATTTCGCAAATTTCTTTTATTAGCAAGTAATTATTGTTGTATTTTGTTAATGTTTCTCTTTTTCTTCGCGCATTTATTACTTTTTGTTTGGGAGTAGTGCCGTGACAATTTTCGTAAAACCTACACGTGTGTTCTTTCTTTTTTTTGTTGCACGCTTCGTAAAACCCGTATGAAACATTTTTTATGAACGGATCAAGACACATTTGTTTTCTTCCCACAAGATCCACTGCTGTTACTCCAAAATCAAATTTTTCGTTAATTTCTTTTATAGTATCAATCACTATTTGGTGTTGGGATACTTTTGGAGTAATAAAAAATATTTTTTTACTATTTTTTCGCGCGTATGAAATTATTGGGGCAAGAGAGGAAACTGTTTTTCCAAGCCCTGTTGGAGCGTGAGCTAAAAGTATTTTTCTTTTATCAATACACTCAACAATATCTCTAATCAGTTCTTTTTGTTGAGGACGAACAAACTCGTAAGGAAAAAATACTTGCATAAAAAAGAAGAACAATATTAGAGTTATAAAGATTTGTAAAGTAAAAAACCACTGGTCAATAAATTACTAAAAAATTAAAACAAAATTTGTGTTTTACTATTTTTAATTATTTTTTATTTATTAATTCATTATTTTTTTGCTTTTTCTGATACTTGTTTAAAACCAATTTTTCTGGCTCTTCCTATAACTTTTTCACCATAAATTTCCCCTTGTGAAAGTGGTCGCCATCCTCGTTTTTGAGCAGTTTTTAAATAAGCAGGCCCCACTTGATGAACAGTCCCAAACTTATCAATAAAATATTGTCCATTTTCTCCAGCAATTTTTTTTCTTAGTTTTTCACCAGGAGTTTTTCTTTTCAACTTGTTAACAAGTGCTTGTTTGGCTGAAAGAAAATACTTCCCAACTCTTGTTGGTTTTCTTGGTGTTTTTGGTTGTTTTAATGTTTTTGGTTGTTTTGGTTTTCTTATTCTCATAATATAGTATTGATTTAGAACCATATAAACGTTTCTTAATTTTTTGAAACAAAATTAACACTGAATTAGTAAAAAATATTAGGATAAAATGTTCGAATAAAATATTTAGGAAAAGTATTTGGAATTGGAACAAAAGAGTTGGAATGAATTATTTATTCTATTCTTAGTGAGAGTGTTTTTACTTTTTTGCTTGTCACGTATTCCCAAGAATTGTTGTAGTGTTCTGCTACGTGTATTTTGATGTCATGTATTCCTTTTTCTACACACGCTTTTGGAAATATGTCAAAGTATGCCATAAATCTTTCTCCGGGAGCCATTGATTCAAATTTTTTTGTTTGAAAATTACTTCTCCCCCCTTTATCAAATGCAATGTAATCATTAAGCACAATATCTAATGAAACCATCGCTGTTTTGTTTGTGTTGTTAAGTAACTCAACTGATAATTCCACCGGTTTTCTTTCGGATAAAACCATTCTTATTGGAGATAACCCTGCTCGTATTTCAACCATTTTCGTTTCACCTATTTTTGTTTCACTTTTTATTCACTATCAATTACAAACACTTATGCTTTACTTGTTTAAAAATGCTTCTTTTTTATTAATTTTGTTTAAATCAAGTTTAGCATACGCCTAAACTTAACAAACGCGCAAATAATTAAAATCAATCAATAGCAAAAGTATTTAATTAACCAACAACGTATTTTTGAGATGGGTAAATCGTTTTCAAAAAACCAAATAGTTGGGTTACTAATAATTATTTCACTTGTAGTGCCTTACATTCCAATAATATCCGCACTTGATCCATTGATGAAAATATTATTATTCTTGGCCGCGATTTGGTTACTGGTAAAATAAATTTTTTAAAAAATTTGTTTAAAAAAAAATACAAATATGTTTTACGCTTTATTTTTCAACGAAAGTTATAAAAACAACAAAGAATACTTTATTTCTAAAGGAAATAGTTTATTCTTTTAGTTTTGTGGTGGTGTGATGATTCCCGAAGCTGAACTTATTAGAAAGGAAGTTATTTTGAGGAAGATGGATTTTCCTTCCAATATTTCTCTTACTAAGAATTCTTTGCTTAGGTGGTGTGCTCTTTCCACTGGTTTTATTTCTCCGAAAGAATCGAGGGATAAGGGTTTAATTATTCTTGATGCATTGTTTGTTTTGCTTTTCACTAAAAAAGAAAACCCCACCACTCTTGATATTCAATCTTTTATTAAAGAAAAAACTAAAGCTGATTTTAGCGAGAAATTAATTCGTTATCATTTGAATAGATTGATTGAGTTTGGAGTGCTTTCAAGAGATGGTCTTAAATATAAAATTAACCCTGCCCCTAATTCTGATGATAGGACTTCTTTAGCGGATAGTTTTGATTATTGGGTTAAGAAAGAAATTAATGAGGAGCTCGCAAAAACAAAAACTGCTCTTGAAAAACTTCAAGAAGCTTACAAGAAATAAATACTTTCAAACAAAATATTTTCAAATAAAATACTCTTAAACAAAATACCTTCAAATATTTTCTGAAATAAATAATTCTCAAAACAAATAATTCTCAAATTAAATGATTCTTAAATTAAATAATTCCAAAATTAGACAAACCTCAAAACGAATACTCCTCAAATTAATTAATTTTTGAATTAAATATTCCAAAAATTAAATTATCTCTAATTTAAATTTTCGCCAAAATTTTTGCTAAATTAGATAATTTCAAAAATTAAATATTTTTTTAATTTTATTTTAGTCTTACTGAATCTAGGTTTCTTATTGCGGTTGAGGTGATTCCGAATTTTGCTGCTATGGTTTTTGATAGTTCTATTGATCGTGATGGGTCTCCGTGGTTTACGATTACTCTTTTTGGTTTTGGTTTTAGTGATGACATGTAGCTCATTAGTTCGTTGAAGTCGGCGTGTCCACTGAATCCATCTATTGTTTCTATTCTCATTTTTACTTCTATTTTTTTTGTTTTTCCGTTGTCACTTATTGGGAATGTTTTTAGTCCTTGTTGGATTTTTCTACCAAAAGTTCCTTCTGCCAGGTATCCTACGAATACTAGTGTGTTTGCTGGGTCTTCGGCCATTTTGTAGAAGTAATCCATTACTGGTCCTCCGTTCATCATTCCGCTTGTCGCAATTATTATTGCTCCGTGGTCCGCCACTATTTTTTCTCGGTCTTCTCTTTTTGCTTCTAAAAATATTGGTGAATCAAATGGAGAGTCGTTTGTTAGTATTCTTTTTTCTAGTGATTTTCTTAAGTATTCTGGGTATGCGGTGTGTATTGCGCTTGCTTCTCTTACCATTCCATCAACGTATATTTTGTTTTTGTCTGTTAGTAGTCCTTTTTTGTATGCGTCTTCTATCACCATACAGATTTCTTGTCCTCTTCCTACTCCAAATACTGGGATTAGTACGTTTCCTCCGAATTGGGTCGTTTCTTGAATAATGTCTATTAGTTTTTTTTCTGATTCCATTCTGTTTAGTTGGGTTGCTTCTCGTGATCCGTAGGTTGATTCTATTATTAGTGTTTCTAGTCGTGGGTATCTTACATCAATGTTGTCAAATAATTTTGTTGTTCCGTATTTTATATCAGCACTATACACTACGTTGTGTTCTCCTTCTGCAATGTTTATGTGTGCTGATGCTGATCCTAGTATGTGTGCTGCGTTGTGTAAAGTTAATCTCATATCAGGCGCAATGTCTGTTACTTCTCTGTATTCTCTTGTTATGGTGTGTAGTAGTGCGTTTTTTACATCCGCTTCTGCGTATGGTGGGTTTTTGTCTTGAGCTAAACTCACGTTCAAAAAATCAAATTGTAGTAGTGTTGATAGTTCTCTTGTTGGTTCTGTAGCGTATATTGGTCCATCGTAACCCAATCTGTATAAGTAAGGGAGTAGTGCGGAGTGATCAGAGTGTGCGTGGCTTAGCACTATTGCGTCTATTTCGCTTAATGGATAGCCGAGTCCATCAATGTATGGGTAAGGATCATCATTACTAAAATTAAGTCCTGCATCCATTAGTATTTTTGTGTTGTGTGTTTCGAGCAGCATACAACTTCTTCCAACTTCTCTAAACCCTCCCAGCCCTGTTAATCGTATCCATTGGTGGTTGCTTGGAGTGAGTTCAGCGTATATTTGTTCAGCTGTTTTTAGTAAGAATTTTTTTCTTTCATCCGCGTGTTTGTATAAGTGTTTTCTTATTCCCGAAAGTGTATCAGATTTTGTTGTTGGGGCTCTTATTATTCTTGGAACCCACCCTGTTTCTAGAACTATTTTTTTAGAAATTTCTCCCCCTTTTCCAATCACTACTCCTTTTTTTATTGCTTCAATCACTACTTCGCTGAAAGGTTCTTCAAAGTAAATATCTTTTACTTCTGCTTCTTTTGGAATTAGTTCTAGTATTTTTGCTTTTGATTGTTCAATTGGTCCGAGTAAAGATTTGTCAGTCCTAATATTCACTATTTTTTTTAATTCAAACGCTATTTTTGAGACATAGTTATCCGCTGAAAAAAAAGCTTGTGGATTTTTTGTGTATATTACTACTTCCGGCCCTTCCATTTCTACTTTTGTTACTTCACAACTAGAAGGGAGTATTGTTTTTAGTTTTTCTTCAATTTCTTGAACAATTTTTAATTTTTGTGTCGCCATTTTTTTCACCGTTTTTGATTTTTTTGATTTTCAAAATTTTTGTTAAAAATAAATTTTTTATATTTTTTTAATAAATTCTTGCTCCTATTTTTTTATTTTTTCAAATGTTTTATTTTTCCAAATTTTTTATTTTTTTATTTTTTTATTTTTTCAAATGTTTTATTTTTCCAAATTTTTATTTTTTTTTATTTTTTTAAAATTAAATTTAAACCCAAAGTTGTCCAAGATTTAGTGTTTAAATTTATAGGCAATTTTATTTTTTTATTTTTAAATAATTTTTATTTCATTGATTAATTTTGTTATTAATTTTGTTTTTAATTTTGTTATTTTTTTAGCGTATTATTTTTTCACAAAGTTTGATTTTACTTTTGACATTATTTCTTCTATTTTGGTTGATGGAACTATTCTTGTTCCTTTTGAATCTATAATTATCATACTGATTGATTTTCCACCACTGTATATATCCCTGTTTTTTGATGCGATTATTGCTTTTATTGCTAGTGTTGTTGCTTCTTCTTCTTTCATGTTTGGTTTGAACTCTGTGTCAAGTGTGGTTATTGCGAATGTTGTTCCTGATCCTGTTACTGCGTATTTTGTTTTTGGAGAGATGCACCCGTATGGTGTTAGTTCGTATAATTCAGGTTTTGAATTTATTCCCCCGATTATTGGCGCAAAAATGAACGGATAGTATCTGTTCCCATTTAGCACATTTGATAGTAGTGTTGTTACTGCTTTTGGTGTTATTTTTGTTTCTCTTTCTATTTCGTATAAATTTGCTTGTGCTCTTAAAAATCTTATAATTGCTAGTGAATCTCCCACCGCTCCTGATATTGTCAGTGATACTTTGTCAGTAATGTTGTATATTTTTTGTGCATCATCATCAGCAGCCATGTGCCCCATTGTTGCTTGTTGATCCGCTGCCAGCACTATGAAATCTTTTCCAATTATTCCCACTGTTGTTGTTCCTGTTTTTTTTTCTTCCGCCATTGCAGTGGTATTCACTGGCCCGTTCGGGGTTTTGAATTGCACTCTTTCACTTATTAGACTTATTGGCAATCCTTCTACTTCATTATAATAACTCATAATAATCAATTTCTTCGAAAAGTAGTAATAATTATTTCATTCACTGAAACCTTTAAAAAGGTATTTAATTCGGAGGAATTTTTATCTCCCCACGCAATTATTTGTGTTTTGTTCTTGTTTATTTTTTTTATTCTTTTTTTTCGGTTGTTGTTTCTTTTTGTTTTTTGGTTTCTTTTTCAGTTTCTGTTTTTTTGGTTTCTATTAGTTCTTTGAATTCTACTTCTACTCCTAGTTCTTTTCCTAGTCGTGTAATTGAAGTGTTTATTTTTTCCAAGTTTTTTAGAACTTCTTTTGTTAGTTGGATTGTTAGTTTGTTTTCTTTTATTTCTTTTTTTACTCCTGGCACGAATGAGTAGTATTTTTCATAAATTGTTTCTGCTATTTCTTTTTTGTTAGTGATTTCGTTTTCTACTTTTATTTCGTATTCTATTTCTCTTCCTGCTAGTGCGTGGTTAAAATCTACTCTTACTCTTCCTCCACTTACACTTTGCACTCTTCCGTAAGCGTTTCCCACACTAATAACTAATCCTGGTATTGGATTAATTTTTTGGTCGTGGAATATTTTTAGTGGAGTGATTCTCACTAAATCACTTTTTCTTTCACCGAATGCTTCTTTTGGACTCATTTTTACTTTTCTTGTTTCTCCCACTTTCATTGTGAGTAGTTCTTTTTCAATTAAAGGCAATAGTTCGTTTTCTCCTGTTATTACGCTTAGCGGTCCGTAGTTTCTTTTAGAATCAAACATGTTGTTTTGTTTAGCAACTTCAGCACTTGTAGTGTCAAAGATTCTTCCTTCTAATAGTTCTTTTCCGTTGAATGTTACTTTGAGTACTCTTTTGTTTTCTTTTGTTTTTGTTTCAACAGATTTTTCTTCACCCATTATTTTCACCCAATTACATTATCCACTAAATTATTCACCAAATATAATTATAATTTAATCAATAATAATTTAACCAACAACTTACTTAACAACAATTTAACCAACAACAATTTAACCAACAACAATTTAACCAACAACAATTTAACTAATAATAAACTCATAATTTGAGAACCTTTTTAAAGGTATTATACTCGATTTAATTACAAGAAATAAATAGAAATAAATAAGAAATATAATATAACAATAACATAACAAGTTAGAATTGAGCATGGGTTTGAATTAATTTTTGTAGCGATTTTTATGAATAATAATGATTTAGTAAAGTATTTGGGGATTTTGATAGCGTTAGTAATGCTTGTTTCTTTTATTGGTTTTGGTTTGCTTTATGGGAATAACATTAATACTTCCGCAATTGATACTAGTACTGAACAGTTAGTTGATAATAAGGAAGAATTTTCTTACAATATTTCTTTTGATACGAGTGCATTGAGTGAGATTAATGCGCTTCGATTGGTTGCTTCTACTACTTCTATAGATAAGGACGAGATTGATTCTCTTGTTTCTAAAGTTAGTGGGGTTAGTAGGGTTTCTTCTAGATTAACCAAGCTCGCTGATTTTGAAGGATGGTTTTATTATGCTGAAGTTTATTTAAAAAAAGGAGTTGACTCTTCAATAGTTGCTGAAAATATTTTGGCAATTGATTTGTTTTCTAAAGATCCCAGTGAAAGTCAAGTAGTAAAGTATATGACTATTAGTGCTCCGGCTAGCGTGAAATTGTTTAATCCTGATTCTAATATTTCCAGGGATTATAATTTTGAGTCAACCACTGTTAGTGCTTTAGTTGATTTGGCTACTTTGCCCGGCGACAAAATTTCTGTAACAGGAACAATTAAGTTAATTGGAAAAACCATTACTGGTCTTGAATTAATTGAAGAAAGTAATTCAACCAACACTCCAACTAATTACACAGTGAAACAGAAATTAGTTTTAAGCGAACTTGAAGAGGATATAATGTTTGAAGGGGAGAGAGAGGCTAGTAGTTATTTAAGTCAAGAGGATTTGAAGAAAGAAATTAATTTACTTGATGAGAATGCAAGTGTTTTTGTTTATTCATTTTATAACAAAATAAACATTGAAACAAATAGTGAAGTTAGTGAGGATTTGGTTTCAAAATTAGAGAATGTTAGTGGAATTAATTCTGTAACCACTGAGGATAAAAAAAATATTGTTGTTGATTTTAACAACGAACTAGTTTCTGAAATTTATCCAAAAATTAAATCACTAGTAGAACAAGAGGATTTTTCTAGCAAGATTGTTTTACCAAAAGAAATGGCGTATGGAACAACCATTATTTCAAAGAGCACTGATATTCAAGAAATATTAGTGCAGAAAGGTTTTTCTCCAATATTTGTTCAGAGTGCAAATTTCTTTTTAGACAAAATAACTATTCCTGAACTTGGCGAAGAGTTTGATTTTAATTCTAGTTTCCCTGCAAGAATAAAAACAAACCACAAAGTGGGAGAAGAAGTGGAATTAACTTTAACTATTTCTATTCAAAGAGGAAAAATTATTCAAATCACAGGAATTGAAGAATAAAATAAATTAAATTTATTCCTAAATTAAATATATTTCCAAATTGAATACATTTCTAAATCAAATTTTATTCAAAAGAACAATTCGCAAGTTTATTATTCCAATTATTTATTATTTCAATTATTTATTATTTCAATTTCAGTATTGCTTCTGCAATATCTCCTTTTGTTTCTTCTAGTGCTTTTTTTGCTTCTTCTTTTGTTTTTCCTGTTTGGTCACTAACCATATCAATATCTTCTTGTGGAATATTTTCTTCTTCGGTTGCTTCTCCAATTAGAGTGTAAGTTTTTTTTCCTTGCATTGTCATTGCTTGGATTTGTGGATTATCAAAAATTAGTTTTTTTCCATTCTCTAGTTCAAACACTACTTTTTGTGCTTTTATTTCATCAACTTTTATTCCCATTTGTTTCATCATTTGCGCCATTTGTCTTGGATTTACTCCTCCAGGAAACATAATTTACACCTCAATCTAAATAACAACAATATTTTTAATTATTTTTTATTTGAAAAGTCTTTTAAATTAAAAGTCCTAAGTTTATTGATGAAGTTTAGTGTTTTTTATGAGTGAAGTTATTTCTGATATAAAATCTTTTGAAAAAAAATACAAAAAATTAAACAAATCTTCTCCAAGGTTTAATGCGATCAAAAAGTATTTTTCTATTGGTGGAGTAATTAAAACACACCCTTCAGACAAAGAGTGGCCAAAACTTGTTTACCCAACTAGTGTTGTTCTTGAATCAAAATTAAAAGAGGTTAGAGAGAAGAGAAAAATTTTTAATGAAAAATTAAGTTCTTGGAAAAAGACACACAAGAGTGCTTCTAATTATCACTTGACTAACCAAGTTTTGAAACTAAAAGAACCACTTTATTGGAAACACATAGCAAAAATGGCTACTGATTCTGATTATAGAAAGGATGCGGAAACAGTAAAATTGCCTGCGCATTTAGTATCAGATAAAAAGTGGCAACCAATGGTGAAAATGTTTGTTAATGATTTGGATTATAGAAAGCAATTATCCGAAACAGTTAGGACAAGTGTTGTTTATAAGAAAGAAAAAAAAGTTGCAAAGTACGCTGATGAGTTAAAAAATTTTAGGATGGAAACTTCAAACAAACAAATAACTGATTTGGAGAAAAAAATTAACGAATTGAACGAAACAGAAAATGCACTAAAAGAATTACAAGTTTGGGCAAAAGAATAAAACTAATTTTAAAAAACAAAAAATAATCAAAAAAATTTAAACTATTTAAAAAACACCAAAACTAATTTCAAAAAAATAAAAGAATACAAAAAAAATATATCAATAAAAAAAACAAATAACAAAAAACATTTTTTCAAAAAAAAATAATTCTAAAAAATAATTCCTCTTGACCACCGGCATTGCACTCTCACAGCGTTTATAAACAAAAAAATACGCATACTAATTAGAACCAAAAAGAGTCCAACTATAATTTGTTTTTTGGACTCTGTTTAGTTGGTTCTAAAGGAGGAATTTTTATGGTGGCATCAAGATTGTGTAGATTTGTTAGTGTTGAAGGGAGGCCAACACCAAATTTCTTTTACATAAAATTGTAAATTAAAAAAATGTAAAAGAGAATTAGAAATAAAATTTTTATTGTTTGTTAGTTGGGGAAGAGTAAATAATCACCCAATTTTCTTCTCCCACTAACTCCCAATAATAAAGGAGGAATAAGTATGAAACCAGTGAAGAGTATAAAAGTAGGTTCAATCGAGGTTGCTGTGTGGGAGAACACTTCAAAGGAAGGGAATAAATTTTTCACAACAACTATGAATAGAAACTACAAAGATAAAGAGGAGTGGAAAAAAACAGATTCTTTAAGAGTGGATGATTTGCCTAAAGCAATTTTAGCACTTAAAGAAGCTTACCACTTTGCTGCAATCAAAAGTGAATAAAAAAAACTTCTCACCAAGTTTTTTGTGGAAAAATTATCTTTATAATTTAGAGCATTTATTTTAATTTTATGAACCCTGAACACAATAATAAGGTTTTGGATAAAGTTCTTGAAGTTAATAAGTTCAAAGAATTCAATCCTATGCAAAAAAAGTGTTTGGATAAATTGAACAACAGTCTTGTTGTTTCTGCACCCACTGCTAGTGGTAAAACTATTGTTGCGGAATTATTTTTTCTTCAAAGTGTATTGAATGAAAAAAAGAAAGTTGTTTACACTTGTCCTTTGCGTGCTCTTGCTAGTGAGCATTACAAGGATTTTAAAAAAAAATATCCAGAAATAAAATTTTCTCTCTCTACCGGAGATCTTGATTCTAGTAGTTCTTATTTAAAAAAATTTGATGTGATAATGACTACTTATGAAAAGCTTGCGAGTTTGTTAAGACACAAAGCAGAGTGGTTGGGGGATGTTGGTTGTGTTATTGTTGATGAAATTCATGAACTTGATTCTTCAAGGGGCCCAGTTCTCGAGATTGCTTTAACTCAACTTAGGAATAGAAATAAGGCATTAAAAATTTTGGGTTTGAGTGCAACTATTCCTAATTCAAAAGAATTAGCAGAGTGGCTTAATGCAGAACTTGTAGAGAGTGATTTTCGCCCAACAAAATTAAGAGAGGGTGTAATGTTTGAAAACGAAATCACTTATCAGAATAAAAAAATCGAGAGTGTGGGTGATGTTGAAAAACTAATTGAGGATTTGATTAAAGAAAATAAACAAGCATTAGTTTTTTTGAATTCAAGAAAACGCGCAGAGGGTTTTGCTAAAAAAATTTCAAAAATTGTTTCAAAAAACTTGGAAGAAAAAAGTGTTCCAAAATTAGTTGAAGTATCAAATAAAACTCTTAATGTTCTTGAATCCCCAACAGAACAATGCTCCTCTCTTTCTGATTGTATCAAACACGGGTGTGCTTTTCATCACGCAGGATTATTGAATGAACAAAGAGAAATAGTGGAGGATAATTTCAGGAGTGGAGAAATAAAAGTGCTTTGTTCAACCACCACTCTTTCTGCGGGAATAAATTTACCCGCAGATTTAGTAATTATTCCTAGTGTTTATCGTTTTGAAAAATTTTCAATGGAACTAATTCCTGTTAGGGAATATAAACAGTGCGCTGGAAGAAGTGGTCGTCCAAAATTTTCTAGTGAAGGGAAAAGTGTAGTGCTTGCTTCCACTGATGAGCAAAAGGAATTAATTTTTGAAAAATATGTGAATGGAGAGATAGAAAAAATTGAGTCAAAATTATCTTTGGTTCCAATTCTCCGCACCCATATTTTAGCACTAATTGCAACAAATGATATTTATGATATTAAAAGTATAGAATTGTTTTTTGAAAAAACATTATACGCAAAACAATTTGGGGATTTTGGAGAACTGTTAGACATTGTTTTGGATATTATTAGTGATTTAGAAAGGTTTGGTTTTGTTGAAAACAAAAATAACTTTTACACTTGCACTCCCATTGGTAAAAGAGTGAGTGATTTATTTTTAGACCCAAATAGTGCGTTTGATTTGATCACCGCGCTAAAAAGTAGAAAAACGTTTACAAACATTTCTTACCTTTATGCTTGGTGTAATTGTTTTGAATTTTCTCCATTATTGAGTGTTCCAAAAAACCTTAAACCAATTATTTATGAAGAGTTTAGTGAAAGATTTATTGAATTGCCTTTTAGTGAAGAAAAATTACTTTTTGAAGAAGATTCTGTTGAAAAATATTTTTCGGCTTTAATGCTTGAATATTGGATTAAAGAAAAAAAAGAACAAGAATTGTTCAAAGAATATAATTTAGCTCCAGGAGTATTGTTTGGCAAAACCAGAATTATTGAGTGGTTAGCTTACAGCACTATTGAACTCTCAAAAATTTTAGGAATAGAAAAACACTTATTGCCGAGTAATAAAGTAAGTAAGAGAGTAAAGTATGGAGTGAAAGAGGAACTTTTAGCTCTTGTTGAATTAAGAGGGGTTGGAAGAGTAAGAGCGAGAAAATTATTCAATTCAGGAATCAAAAAACCTAGTGAAATAAAATCAAATGTTGGCAAAGTTGAAGCACTTTTTGGAAAAAAAATAGCTGACACGATAATTAAACAATTAATTGTAAAAAATAATGCAAAAACAAAATTAAACGAAATAAAATCCACCCAAAAAAGCTTATAAATTACATAAAACTATACTAGTTAGTAAAAATATTGGCTTTTTTGGAGAATTAGAGATGTCAATTTTAGATTTTTTTAGAAATATTTACTACAATAGTGAAAATAAATGGTATGATTTTTTGGATAAAGTTGATAAAAAAATACCAATTTACAAAATAATTGATCCAATAGACAAAATTATTCCAAGTTTTGTATTATTTTTACTTTTTATTTTATTTCTAATTATTATGCTTGGTTATTTGATTAGAGTGTCCACCCCTTATGAAGTAACATTCACTGTTTTTGATTCTTCGGATAATAAAGTTTTGGAAGGAGTTATGTTAAGTGGTTCCATTAATGAAAATCAATTTGATAGTAAAACCACTGATTCTAGCGGACAAATAATTATTACTACTATTGGCCCGAATTATAATTTTTATGATTTAGTGATTAATGCTTTTTTCCAAACAAAAGAAACTTTTATTGCAGAAATATCAGCAAAAAAACTTGGTTATCAAGAAATCAAAAATCAAATTATTTCTTTTGAAAATAAAGAAGTGAAACTAAAATTAAGCAAGCTCCCTATTGATCCAAAGTACAAAGATTCAGTAAAAGTGCATTTAGTGGATCAGGATTCTTTAGAAAAAATAGTTGATTCCACACGCCAAGCACACATATTGTATGAGTGTAAAAATAGAAGAATTCCTAATGCTCCAATTTTAGTAAAGGATGAAGATGATTTATTTTTGGATGGAACATTTAGTATTAATGAAAATAATTGTCATTTTATAATAACCGAAGCTAGCACTCCTGGATACTTGACTAATGGTGCTTCACAAGAAATAAATCCAACAAAGGATGAAGACACAATTTATTTGAGGAAAGTTAATAACACAGGAACAGCAGTTGTTTTTGTGTATGATAAAAACGGAACAAATGAAAGACCATTAGAAAACATAAATGTAGTATTTAATAAAGGATCAACTACACAACAAGGAATTACGAATGCTTCAGGAATAGTTTCAAAAGATTTAGAGGTTGGTGAATATAAAGTAACAATTGATGAAGATGGTTATTATAGTATTACTCTTGATAATAACAAGATTGTAAAAGTAAAGAAAGGGTTAAGATCACCAGAACTAAAAATTGAATTAACTCCAATTCCTCCGGAGCTTAGAAGACAAATTTATTTCAAAGTAATTGATTCAAACAACTTTCCTGTGGAAAACGCAAAAGTTGAGTTTATACAATTATTCAAAGATAAAAACGGAAACATATTTGCTACTGATCCATCTACAAACGAAAGTGAATACATTACTGCTAGTAACAAGATAAATAATAGAAATAATGATAGAACTGATGGGAATGGTTTGTTTAAACAAACCGGTTCGTTAAATAATCTTTCAAAAGATATTTTAGCAATAGTAAAAAAAGAAGGATATGTGGTTAAAATATTTGAACCAAAAATTGTTGATTTGAATTCTAATTACGAAATAGTAACTTTGATGGATTTGGATGAAGAAAATACAGGGAGTGCAAAAGTAAATATTAAAGAAAAGGATACAAATAAACCAATTCCTTTTGCAACCACATATCTTTACCAAACAATTCAAATAAATGATAAAAATATTTTTGGAGTGAGAGTTGAAAAAAATGGAAAAGAAACAACAAGAGAAGGAAGTGCAGAGTTTTTGTTACTTGAACCAGGAATTTATTCTGCGGGAGGAGAATTTAAAGAAAAATATTTTTCAGGGATTACTCCTGAAAAAACAATTGATGCGAATGAAAAAGTTGATTTTAATATCTACCTAAATTTTAGACTTAGTTCATTAAACATAAAATTAATTAATGCGACAACAAGAGAGCAAATTGCTGGAACTGTTGAAATAAATTATGTGAATTCGGACGGGACAAAAACTTTAGCAGAAAACTTCAACACCACCACTCAAGGATATTTTGAAAGTAAATTAGGTTATGAAGCTAATGCAAAATTATTTATTAAAGCGACCGCAACAAATTATGTTAATAGTTTTTTGTCAATAAATGGTGATGTTCCACTAAATGTTGGAGAAAACAATATTTCAATTTTAATGGTTCCAAAATCCGATCTTGATTTTGATAATGGTGGAACAAATAACAGAAACACTTACACTATTGATGGAAATAATTTGTGTTTAAGAACAGCTTCGAACAGAACTTGCACTCCAATCCTTAACCCTAATGAAAGTATTTTTAATGGAATAAAAATCAAAAACAACAAAACTTGTGCTCTAAACAAAGCAGATTATTCAATAATTTGTGACGGAACTAAATATTATTACTCATCAAGAGTGAATGTATTTTTTGATAATTATTATAATTTAGATGATGATTATTTAAACAACACCAGCACCATAAATGGATTATCCTCATCAAACGAGTATTATGTTAGAAACCTTGTAACAATTAATGGAAATGTAACATACAATGAACTCTTATCAATGTTAAGAATTAGTGGACCTGGAATTGTAAATGATGTGCAAGTGAGTATTCCTCCAAGAAAAAAAAATAACAAATTTGATTGCAACAATACTGGGTTTGATAATATAATAAGGGTTAAAGATAATAATTACTATTTCCCTGATACAAATTGTACAAAAACTAATCCTTTAAAAAATATTCAAAGTGGGTTTGGTTGGGGAGCTGAACCATTAGAAAAAGGAACTTACTTTTTTATGACTAGAATTAAAACTGATTCAAACTCTGATGGAAATATTTTGAAACTAAATTTTAGAGCAAAAGAAATTGATAATAATGGAAGCACTGAAACATTACTGCTTACTGAAAATAGAGTGATTGGAGAAATTGATGCTAATGGATTGTTTTTTGTGATAAAGTATGAAGACAAAGAAATGAGTATTAAAGAATCAGCCCCTCAATCAAGTTCAAATAAACTTACACTAACCCCAAATATTTCAAACAAAATCAGAATACAAATTGTGAATAGAACTATTGATGATTTTTCAAATGGATCTACATTAACTGTTTATTCACACAATAGTAGTTCTGGTTTTAATTCAAGTGAGTTGAAAGGGGATTTATATTTTGACTCGGATAAAAACAAAAGCAAACTAATTAGTAATAATGTGAATGTTGGCGCATATAAGGAAAGTAATTTTTATGATGTTGATTTGTTTATGGAGGATAAAAAAAGTGCGTATCTTGTTGTTGTATTAAAGAAAGGAGATGTTGAGAAAAAAATATTTGTTCCTGTTGAAACTAATGGAAAAATTTTAGATCTTAAAAGTTATTGTTTTGTTGCTGGACACCCTGGCCAAACTTCTTGGTTGAGGTTTGGAGCAAGAAATGGAACTGATGAGGGAATAAAAATTATTTCAGCAGAACTAAAAACTTATAAAAATTGTAATCAAAGCCAAAACCCTGTGGAAATCAAAAATTTGAAAAGTAATGATTCAATTATTTCAACAGTATTTAGTGAAAGTTATGATGGCACTGATTGTATGAAGTATAAAGTTAATGCAGCAAGTGGTTCTGCAAAATACAATGAATTAGTTGGAACTATTTATGCTGGTAGTTGTGGATCGCCTGACATTACACTTGGTTGTGTTATGGTTGATTTGAACCAAAATATTGAAGAAATTAATTTGGATTGGGGCAAAAAAACAGATTTGAGAATTACTAATCGCTGTGATGTTCCAATTAATGTAAAAATTGAGTCAGGGTTAATTTGTAAAGTAAAAGGCACTCAAACTGATTGTTCTACAGAAACAACAATAAACCAATTTTCAGAAAAAAGTTATGAAGTTACTGCAATTAATCTTTCATACAATCATTCAGCACCAACACCAAATTTTAGTGATGTGCTGGGTTATTACCCAATTTATGTTAAAGCAAAATTAATGAATCAAACAAAAAATAGTTATTCTCTTGCAAAAATAGCAAAAGTGCATGTGTATAATAGTGGAGAGTGTTTTTCTATTTCGCAAGATTATTTTGATTTTACTACTGTGGATTCAATTTCGTTGTCAATAAACAATCGTTGTCAATACACCGGAATTAACAGTTATTTTATTCCAAAAGCCACTCTAAATTCTTTTGGGTATAAATTAAATTTGAATAAACCAAGTTACAATACAGTTCAATTTACTCCAAAATTAATTATTAGCGGTGGAACTTATGATTTTAGAACAACAACTTCAACAGTGGAGGGAAATTCAGGGTATGTTAAAGCAGATCTTGGAAGAGGAATCCCTGTTGAAGGGACAGAATATTCACGTTACAATAATTTAGTGTTTAATTTTGATGAAAGTAAAGATTTGAACACAAGTTGGTTACAAATAAGGTTCACTGACCAAAATAATTATGATTCAAATTATGATGTAAATAAACCTTATGGGGCACAAATAATTCACCCAATCAAAATAACTTATTCTGATGGAGGAGTCGCAGAGTATAATTCAAATTCAACAAGAAATTTTGATATTAATTCACAACAAGACCCAATATGTATTGGAAATGAAACACTAGGCAAATGTGAAATTATATCAGAAAACAACATAGAAGTTGCAGGATTATTTTACATTAATTTTGACACTAACAAAAAAATAAAAAAAGTTGAATTTAGTGTTTATGGAAATTCAGATACAAGTAATCTTGAGTTAATGATTCAAAAAAATATTTATACTACTGTAACAACAACCGTGCCTGTTTTTAGTGGAAATGAAAATAGTAATGAAATCAATCTTGTAAATGGGAGTTTTTCAATCCCTGCAATTGAAGGAGCTGAATACGAATTATTGGATATTAATAGAATTAGTGCATTTAAAAGTCCGGCTTTGTTGGGAATGGTTAATCCAAAAATACGTTTAGTTTCAGGAAACCCTAATGTACAAGTTTGGATTAGTGGAAATAGGTTGTATGGAAAATTTATTGGAAATGATGTGTCCGAATTTAATGATGGAAATATAAGTGGGAGAATTGAGAAAACATTTGCAACAGGAAATAGTCTTGGAATAATTGATGTAACTGATTTTGTTAAATAAAAATCAGGATACGAGGGTGTGGGATAAATTAAATAAAAGAAATAAGTTAAATAAAAGAAAATATGTAATAATAAAAGGGAATGTATAATCATAAGGCAAAAAAAAGAAGTGAATTTTATGAATTATAAAAAGTATTTAGTTTTTGGTTTAGTAATTCTACTACTTTGTCCACAATTTTTCGCAATGTATACCTCAGAAGATATTACTTGGAATGGGTTTGTTGAAATATTTTTTGACAACGAAACTTTTGATTCAAGTAGTGAAATCACTGGATCTATTTTTGTTAATAATATTGAGGATTATCCAATAATTGGGGGAAGATTAGTTTTACAAGTAGTGGAGATAAATCCTAACCAATCAAATGATTCTTTAAAGGAAAATATTGTGTATGAAACAAGTGTTGATAATATTTGGATAATCCCAGTTTATGGAAAAAAAATTGAGTTTAAATTACCTAAATTGAGTGGTGGAAATTACCGACTCGATACTTATTTTTGGGTGTTAAAATCTAAAATGGTTGGATCAAGCGCAATATTGTACAACCCAATATCCAAAAATTTTTCGGTTAAAGGACCTGAAAAAAGCAAAGTTGTTATTTTGAGGGATAAAACTTATTTTGGAAATAATGTTAAGGATCAAGTTGGTTTTCCTGCAATTGGTGGAAAAGAGTTTAGTGGAAAAATTTTTATAAAAAACGAATCAAGTAAAGAAAAAAAAGATTTATCATTAATTGTTACAATTTGTGATTGGGCTAGTGCTTTTTGTAATGAAGAAATAATTACAAAAGAAATAAAAATAAATAATATTTTGGCTAATGAAGAGAAAGAAATTGATGTGTCTTTAATCGCTCCAAAAATTCCTTCAGCGTATGAAATAAATCTAAAATTGGTTGGTGATGGGAGCATTGAATCAATTTACAAAAACAGAGTTATTGTTACTGGACCCACTGCTAAGTTAAGAAAAATATTTATGACAGGAATTGAAAATGAAAATTATGGTTTTACAGCAACATTCACTGGAAGTCCTGATCACTTCACTTACCCTGTGTTTGAAAATTTTGAAATAAAATTTGAATTGTATAATTTAAACAAAAAACTTGAAGAAAAAAGCGAAACAATAAACAAATTAAGCACAACTGAATTGGATTCCAAATATTTCAAAGTTGATTCAAAAGAGTTTGATAAAGCGTGTGTTTTGATTACAAAAGAAAATATTGTTTATGAAAAAGAGTGTTTTGAAATTAATCTTAAAGAATTAAAAAATAGTTACGAGTCAGTTTACCCAACTCTTGTTGATGTGGAATGGAATTATAATGAAGATAATGAGGTGCTCGAAATTGTTTTAAAAAAAGATTTAATTAATGCAAAAATAATTTTATTATCAGAGGATAGAACTATTTTTGAAAAAAAAGTGGTTGGTAAAGTGAATAAGTACTCAACAACTTTTTCCACTCCTAAAAGAACCATTTTGTTGTTAGTTGATGATTTGGATGCTCTAATTCAACAATCATTTACTTTATCGCTTGATCCAAAAGTTGATTTGACAAAAAGTGTTGCGGATGATTTTAGTCAAGAAAAAACAATTTGCTCAGGAAGTATGTGCCCAAACGGGTATATTTGTAGTGGACAAACATACAATACTGATGAGGGAGTTTGTTGCCCAACAGAGTGTATAAAACAAACAGAGTATGATTCGCAAGAAAGTTTAATACCAAATATTCTTTTTGTTTCAATAATATTTTTGGTTATAGCAATATTTGTTGCATTTTCTACTTTTAAGAAGGTGAAAAAATGAATAAAAAAATTATTTTAATAACAATAATTTTTGCGATAATTTTTTCACAAATAATTTTTGTTTCAGCAGCAAATAATTGTAAGATAATACACTGTTTTAATCCTATTAAAACTACTGAAAGTAATCCACAATTCCAAATTACTAATGATAGTTGTTATGCAACAATTAAGTTTGATATGGATGGAGTGCAGTATAATCATTTTGGGGTTCGTGGTCTTCAAGTTACTTCAACAGGATTTGGACAATACAATTTAGTGTGTGATAATGGAGTGCCACTTAGTGCAAAAGAATTTTTAATTCAACGAGTAACTCATTTACCTTCTGGAACAATTAGTGAAAAAGGAAACAGAAGTGGAGATAGCACAATACCATTGAGTGCAGGAAGAAATTATTGTGTTGGGCCAGCGGCTTGTCCAACCGGGAAGGGGGAACTTGTTGGAAAAGGAGAAACAAATAAAATTACTTATACCTTCAATGATATTGGTGGATATAATTACAAACTTTACCAAGCAATAAACCCCGTAGCAAATATAAAACCAACAAATTTGAGATTAAAAACAAATAGTGATCAAAATTATTACATTGGAGCCCCTTCATTAATCGTATTGGGCCCAAATGACATTAATAGTGGTTTTTATGAAACAAACTCAAATTATGTAAAAGAAATTACTTTTACTTTGTTGAATAAATCACCACTAAAACTAAAATTAGAAAATTATGAAATAAAATGTCCAGGTGCTAGTTGTCAAATAGATAGAAATTATATTAACCATTATGTAAGTGCGGGTAGTGGAGAACTTGTTATAAGAGGGACTATTACAATTAATAAAAGAAAATTAAACACAACTCCGCAAATTAGTGGGGTAGTTCGTCTTGATGTTAATTATTTGGCGGTTGATTTGAACAAACCAACTTGTAGAGATTATTACAAAAATATGACTTCTTCACATTACATGAGTTTTAATTATGGAAAACTTGATTCTCAAAAATTCCAAATAGGGCTTGATTCAGAAGTTAATTATGATGGGTGTGTTGGCGAGGATGGAATGATTGGAGTAACTGGGGAGGATGTGGTCCCAAGAATAAATATTGGGTTTGGTGGAAAAGAAACTGATGGATTGGTTTCAATTGATGAGTGTGATAGTTTTGATTTGGAAGGAAACAATAATTCGGATTGGGTTTATTGTTCTAAAAAAGAATTTTTGGTTGAACTTGCAAGAAAAATTTTGAGAACTTGGAAAATACAAGAAAGAATTAATAATGAGTTACACCAAACAGGACGCGAACCAAACAACGCTTTACTTTATCAACTTGATGCAAATAAAAGTAAGCTTTTAACTTTTAAAACAAATATTAGAAAACAATCATTTACTCCACAAAAAATTCAAGAATCATTAAATGCATTAGAAATAAAACTAAACCAATATTTCCTAAAAAGTGGTTTGGCACAAGAATTAGATAGAACAGATGTGGGCACACAAAAAAATGTGATGAGAAAATTATTCAATAAAGTAAAATTCACTTTTAATGGAAATGAATTCAATAATGGAAATATGAATGTGCTTAATACTGGAGAATACCTTGTTAATATTAAAATTGACCAAAATTTTGAAAAATCAACCCAACCGTATTTATTTATTGATAATGATTTTAGAAAAGATATAAATCCAAATGTAAACATAGTTGTTGATTTTATTTCAGACGGGGAAACAAATGTTGAGCCGAATTGGTTCTTTTATGATTTCGAAGATGAGGATTTTGATGACTTAATTGTAACTAATTCACACAGTGATTTTTTTAACACAAATATAAATAATAGAGGAAAACTTTTGGTGTTAGAACAAAATTTTAATTCACCAGATATTAACAAATATGTTTTTTCTCCAAGTTATGCAGTGCCAATTTTTGTTGGACTTAAAACTAATCAAAGCGGGGATATGAATAGGAACTTTTCAGTACAAATAACTGGAAGAAATATTAATGAGTTTAGTTCTTGGACAGGAATTGCTAGTTCGGTAGAAAACGGGTGCATTGATGTAACAAAACCAATTGGTGAAGTTTTACCCCCTTTACCTTACAGAGAGTTTGATTCAAAAGACCCAAAAACAACTAATGGTTATTATTTTTCACAATTTGATGGAAATTTACTTCCAAATAAAACAATTTATCTCCAAACAATACTATTTTGGCCAAATAATTCTCCTACTGATACAACAATGAGCGCAAATTTTAGTGTTTATACAAAAGATAAAGATAACAAAACAGGGCCAATAATAATTAATAAAGTTGATTCTGAATTTAGAGTGAACAGTTTAAGTGATGTGGTTAGTGGAATAAAGGATAAAAAAATTTGTGTGCATAAAACAATTTCTTCAAATAATTCAAATATCTGGACTATATTTTGGAACACAAAAAGTATTTATGAAACAATTTCGGACAGGAAAGAAAATATTATTGTTAAAACAAATAAAGATGCAAATATTTGTCAAGAAAGAAAATACCTTGGAAGTTAATTAAATATTAAAAAATTGAGAAATTATTGAACAAGTGCTAATTAGAAATAATGATTAAAATTAAACAATAATTAAAAGAACTAATTAAACATATTAAACAATAATTAGAAATAATGAGTAGAATGATTAGTGTTAATTGAATATTGAATATGATTAATTGATTATAGTTAAGTGAATAGAGCTAGGTAAATTAAGAATAGTGCTAAAATTATTATCAAAATTAGTACTGCTTTTGTTGAAAAAATACTTAAATCTATTTTAATTTTTGGAAAACTTTTTTTTTGTTTTGTTTTAGTTTCGGGTTTGTTTTTAATTTTTTTTTGAATTGTTTTTTTCGTATCAGAAAATAGTTCTTTTGTGTATATCCACCAATTTTTTGGTTTTTTTAAATCATTAAGAGTATCTTTTGTTAGTTCAGTGTACCCTTTTTCTCTTGGAAGGATTTTGTCCATTCCAATTATTTCTTCATTTAGTGTGTTTATTTTTATTTCAAATTCTTTACCAGCCACTTTTACTTTAATTAAATAATATGCTAATAAAACTTTTCTTGTACTCGTAATTATTACATTTTGTTTTGGCACTCCAAAATACTCCGCTGTTTTTAGTTGAATCACTTCGTTTTGTTGATTTTTATTAATGTTGTTCCATTTTTCTTGGAATTTTTCTTTGGGAGTTGTTTGAGTGGATTTGCTCCAACTATGTTTTATTAATTCAACTAGATCTTCTTCTATTTTTATTGAGTGTCCATCAATTACAAGCACTCCATCAAATGTGTCTTTTATTATTTCTTTTTTGTCATCTTTGTGTTCAGTGTAGTAGTGATAGTTGTATAAAAAATATGGCACAAGAATTAGTGTTGGTTGTTTTATTTCTATTTCTTTTTCGCGCCAATCAAGTTTTGTTAATTTTTCTTTTATTTGTTGATTTATTTTTGGTATTGAAGCATTAATGGGCAATAAGGGACTGCTTAAATACATAAATTCACAGTCCTTTTATTTTACCTCATTAAAATTATTTTTCAAAATCTATTTCTTTTTTATGATTTTTACTTTTGCTGGTGTCACTAGTAATCTTTCTTGTGATATTGCTGCGATATCCCCGTCAATTTTTTTGATTTCTGCTTTGATATCCGCAATTAGTTCTCTTAGTTTTGTTGCGTTTCTTTTCTTTAAATCAGCAATATTTACTAGAACAATGTTTCCAGCTTTTGCTTCATTTATTACTGCAGTTGCGTCAGCATCAACTATTAGATCTAATGGTTTAACGAACGCATCAGCATTTTCATAAGATTCCTCTTCAATTTGATCCATGTTGTTTAAAACTTCTTCTAAATCAACTGTTTCAGATTTTGCCATAACTTTTCTAAAAAAACCCAAAATAACCACCCCGCTTCAAAAGCGACTCTAATAGATGTTTTTATCCAAAACATATAAAAAGCCCTCGTTAGAAAGTTTGGATTTCAAACCCCAAATGTATTAATCAAACAATCAACCATTATTAGTGGAAGTTCAATCGCTTGGTGGGAACTTCCATTAATAATTTGTTTGGGAAAAAATTATTTTATAACAAAATTAAAAAAAATAAAAGAACATAAAAAAATTAAAAGAATTAAAATAAAAAATTTTAAAAAAATTTTTTGAAAATTAATGAAAATTTAATGAAACAAAATAATTTTTGAATAAAATAATTTTTTAGGATTAGGTGATTAAAGATGGAAAATATTTTTGAAAAACAATTGCTTAAGGGAAGCGTGTTTTCTAATAAGGATATTATTTCTCCACACTATGTTCCTGATAAACTTCCTTTTAGGGAAAAACAAATTGAATCAATTACGCACTCACTTAGTCCTGTATTGAGTAATTCTAAACCCAATAATTTGTTTGTTTATGGTAAAACAGGGAGTGGGAAAACTTCTACTGTTAAACATGTTCTTGAACAACTTGATGAGTTTGTTAAAAAAAGAGAAATGAATGTTGTTTCTTGTTATATTAATTGTAGGAGTCATTCTTCAAAATATAAAGTTTTACTCAAAGCGCTCAGATCTCTTTTTCCTGATAAAGAATTTTTGGGTTATAGTGCTTCTTTTGTTTACGAAAAAACTCTTGAGTATTGTAATCAAAAAAAATCACACTTGATTTTGGTTCTTGATGAACTTGACAAGGTTAAAGATATTGATGATTTGGTTTATTCATTAAGTAGAGGGAATGATGAACTCGAAAGCGGTTCAATCACAATAATTGGTATTTCAAATAATTTAATGTTTAAAGAAAAACTTGATCCGCGCACTCGCAGTTCTTTGTGTGAGAGGGAAATGGTTTTTGATCCTTACAATGCTACTGAACTTAAAGAAATTCTTGTAGAGAGATCAAAAGTTGCTTTCAAAGAAGGGTGCGTTTCTGATTCTGCTATTTCTCTTGCTGCCGCGTTTGCTGCTCAAGAATCAGGTGATGCGAGAACAGCAGTAATGCTTCTTCAACGAGCAGGAGAAATTGCTGATATTGAACAAAAAACTATTGTTACTGATAATGAAGTAACAAAAGCCAAAGCGAGTGTGGAAGAGGAAATAATTTTATCAATGGTTTCAACTCTCCCAATGCAACAACAATTAGTGCTTTATGCTATTTCGCAAATGACTCTTCAAAAAAAAGGATTGAAAAAAGTTACAGGGGAAGTGGAAGAGGGAGTTTTGTTCAGTGGAGAAATTTTTGAAACCTATTTAGAACTCGCAAAAAAATTTAATGAAAGAACAATTAGTAGTAGATGGTATCGTCAATATATTAACGAGCTTGAAATGTATGGGTTGATTCTTGTAACAAATTCAGGAAAAGGAATTAAAGGACAAACAAGACTAATCAAACTTGGTTTTGATGCGAACAAAATAAAAATTGCTCTTGAAAAAGAATTATTTAAAAAAGAATAATTCATTGATAATTAATGTATTAAAGAATAATCCAAGAATAATTCATTGACGAGTAATTATTGAAAAAAATTTTTGTTTTATGCGAATTCAAATAATGATTTTTGTTGCACTTGGTCACTTTTGAATACTGAGTCAATTTCTTTTTCTACCATGTCAAGTCTTTGGATTAAGTAAGGGGAAAGGTTTTCTTGTCTTGCCATGTTTTGTGCAATTTTTAAGTATTTTCTAACTGATCCTTCGTGGATTGTTAGTATTAGTGATGGTTTTCCACACTTGTAACATATTCCACTTAGTGGAATTCTTCTGTATATTTCATTACAAGTGGTACATCTGAATGTTTGTCTTGAAAATGCTCTCGCATTTCCAATAATGTCAGGCAAGAAATGGGAGAGCATTACTCTTTCAAGCGCATCTTTTGAATCAATCGCCATTATTTTTTTTTGTAAATTATTTTGTCTTTGTAATTTTTCATCCATTGTTTTTAGTTGAATGTATCGTGACATTTTTGGCCCTTCGTCAAATATTTCTGTTTCGTGTGTGTATCCAAGTCCGGAGTATTGTTCTTTTTTTTCTAAAATATCTTTTATTAATTTTATTTCTTTTATGTCAGGTTCGCAAATTTTTTGTGATCTTTCGTATAATTCAAGCGGGTAACTCCACACACTTTCCATTTTGTGTACTTCATCATCAACTTCTGCAGGGTTGATTATTATTGTGGCAACTAGTGGTGCATCCATTTTTCCCCCACTTCTATTTGCTAAAAATTTTTGTGAGAAATTCAATAATCCATCCATTAACAAAATTACAGAGTCCTGATCTCCATCAACATTTCTTCTTTTTGCACAAACAAAATATGGGTGTCCAAACCCTAACCTTGCTTTTGTGTATCCTATTACTCTTGCTACTACTGAAGCAGAGGTGTGGGGGGCGAGTCCTAAAACTATTTCTCCAATTAAATCTTCTTTGGTTTTTGCGTTATAAAATCTTTCAACCCCATAGTATTTTTCTAATAAATCATCAACGAATTTGCTTACTTGTAGCATCCAATCCCCGCAAGTGTCATTTACTATAATGTCTTGTGGAAATATTTCTATTATTTGATCCTCCTTTTCTATTGGTTTTCCAAAAATGTCTTTTTCATAACCGAGTTCTTTTACTTTTTCTATTGTCAGATTTATTTCTTTTGGTTTGAAGTGAGTGATTGTAGCATTTAGTAATTCAAATCTGCTTGTTCCATCTCTAAAAATATGCACATCGTGTTTTGCTCTTAGGATTCCTTTTTCTAGCGGTTCAATTTCTTTCGCGTCCGAAATCATTCCTTTTACTCCTTTAATTAAATCAGGTAATGGTTCTCGTAAATTTGTTTTTGCTTTTTCTAGTTCTGTTCTTAAATTAAATTCGTGTTCTCCTGATTGGATTGTTGTGTTTCCACACGAAGGGCATTGTTCAGCTAGCACACTTTTTTTGCATTCCCAACAATATTTCATTATTTTTGTTCTAACTTTACACTCACTACAATATGCGTGGAAAGATTTTTTTTTGCATTTTGGACAAACATACTCTGCGAGTTCTACTGTTACATTTCCTGATTCATTATTGTAAGGATCTGTTGCTTTGATTATGCTCCTGGTGCTTCCTCCTTTTAGTCCAATTGGGTAAAGTACGTGCGGGTTTCCAATCATTTTTCTTGGTTTTGCTTGTTCAGGTCTACCCATTCTTCCCCCAACAAACGAACCTGCTTTATCTTTAATTACTAAGCCGGAAATTTCTGACAAATATTCTAATACATTTGTTTTTTCACTCTCTGTTTCTTTTTTTTCAAGAGCAAATGTTTCAATTATTGACAAAGCAAATTCATCAATTAGGATTTTTCCATTTTTTATTTTATGAGGAAGTCCAATTTTTTCAAGAAGTTTTTTTACTTCAACATTATTTTCCAAAAATAATTTTTTCTCAAAAATTTCTGTTGAATTATTTGTTTCATTTAAAGAATTTATTTTTTCATTAATTATTTCCCCTTTCAATAATTCGTTTCTTAAAAATTTTATTTCTTTTTCATTTAGTGCGCGGTAAAAATGAATGAAGTTTGGGTGGAGTGGAACAAAAAGTGTCCTAGAAATTGTGATTGCTTGTTTTTCTGTTATTTCTCTTGGGTTTTTTATTATTTTTTCAAGATCAATTTTTTCTTTTAATTGATTTTCTATTTCTTTTTCAATTATTTTTTTGTCTTTTTCTTTTAGTGCTTTTTCTAATTCTTTTTCCCACCATTCTTCACAATACCCTACTGGGATTAGTGGGTGGGATGTTTTTTTGAAATCCCCATAAGTGGTTAGTATGTCCCCTAAGTAAATTATTTTATCCACTTGTGCTTTTACATTTTCTGCTTTTTCTCTTGTATTTATTCGTTCTACTGATCCATCTTTTAGTAATACTATTGGCCCTTCAATTGTGGTGCAGGGAAAAAATTGAGTTGCTTTTCCTGGTCTTTCCATTCTTCCGTGTGTTCCTACTGCGATGAATTCGTCAGTTAGTATCATTGTTGCTGGATTTATTGCTTTTGCCATTATCCCTGTATTTCTTCCTCTTCCATATCTTAATCTAAATCCTCCCCAAGTGCTGGGATATGCTAGGATTGGTCTTCCTGCTGCAAGTCTATCAAGGAATGCTTTTACTGGTTTTATTTCAATTTTTGATTGTGTTTTTTCTACTTTTACTATTTTTTCTAAAAAACTCCAATCAAGTCCGAGTGATTTTGCTGTTTCCATTACCCACATTGCTTTTAGTGCAAGCCCTTCTGAAATAACTAACCCCATCCCCCCTCTGATTCTGTTTGTTGGTATTCTTTGTAGATCTCTGTGTGCTGATACTTCTAGTAATTCTGTCGGCACCCCATTCACGCACACCGGGCACCCTCTAATTATTGTTCGTATTTCTTCATCCTTCATTGTGTATTGTCTTGAAATTACTTCTGTTTGGTATAATCCTATTTCTTCAACATATCTTTCAACTTCATCTTCTGTTGGTTTATATCTGTCAAGTCCTAAATATTTTCTTGCAAAATCCCCTAAAATTAGTGGGATTACTGTTGATGATCCTCCCGCTGCACGAATTGGTCCTGCGAAGTATATGTCAATGTATTTTGATCCGTCAGGATTTCTATTTATTTCTATTTTTGGTATTCCATCAAGTGGAGCTACAACCACTCCTTCTGTTTCTATTAGTAAGCAGGCCTTGATTGCGAGTTCTACTCTTTTTTGTTCATCAGGAATACTCCGCCATTTTTGTTCTAAAATTTCTTCAAACAATTTGAAGTAAGCTTTTCTTCTATTTGGTTCTTCGCTAGAAATTTCTCTGAATCTTTGTGATAATCCTTTTAGTCCAATAATTGTTTCGGCCCTATCCGCTAAATCAAGTGCTGGAATTATTTCTACCTCTTCACTAACATCAATTCCTTTCGCTTTGGCTTTTTGTGCAACCTCGTATCCTTTTTTTGTTTTTTCTTGAATTGTTTTGAAATAATTTTTTACGTGATCTTCTGCAAGGAAAGGAACTTCTCTTTCAAGCATCAAAAGTTTTTCTTTATCATTCATTTATTTCACGCTCAATTGCTTCTCTTAAAAATTGCACTTCGATTAAGTTTCTATTTTTTAAATTAATTATTGGGATTGCACAAGGGGTTGGAGTGTGTCCTAGTTTTTTTTGGAAATCGGTTTGTCCTTCCCAAGTACCCGTGTTAATTATTGTTGTCCCTCTATATGTTGTGTATCCATTACAATGCATATCCCCAAACCACACAATATCAGGTTCTTCTTTTATCACCATATAATCTTTTTTTTCTGGAACGTAAGGATTTTTTCCTCCATACTTTGGCATAAGATCTCTTTTTTTTAGTAACTCCACCATCCCATCTTGTGGTTTTGACATATCAAGAAAACTCACTGAACTAATAAGATCGTGAACACTCGGTCCGTGATACACCAAGTTTTTTAGTCCTTCAGTTTCTACCCAAGAGGGTGATGAAATGAAGTGAAAGTTTTTTAGTTTGCTTAATCTTGGAACAAACTCTTTATCTATTCCTGGTTGGGGTTCTGCTCTTCTAACCGCATCGTGTTGTCCCGGACAAATAAATACTTGAATATAATCAGGAACTTGTAACATAAAATCTTCAAATCGTTCATATTGTGCATAAATATCTTTTATTACTAAATCATCAAGTTGTCCTGGATAAATTCCTATCCCTGCAACATTATCCCCATTAACGAACAAGTATTGTATTTTTCCCACTCTTTCTTGTTGTTTAGGAGACAAGTTTTTTCCATTCAAGTAATCAAAAAATCCTTGTAATTGTTTTTCGTAACAAAGCTTACTCCCAATGTGTAAATCACTTATTCCGCAAGAGTAAATTTCTTCATCCAATAATTTGGCTGGTCTTATTGGTAGATCAGGCCAATAAACTTCTTTTATTATTATAAAATCATCACCAACTTTTGCTCCTTTTACTCCTACAACATTATCTTCCAAAATTCTTTCAGCTTTTTTCATTATTTCTTTATCTCTTTCCATTACAAGCACAATGCATTTTGCTTCCATATCTTCTACTTCGTAAGCGATGTGTCCTTTTTTTGTAACCCACTTTCTATTCACTATCCCAATTATATCAACTGATTCATTTTTGGGTCTTGTTTTTAGTTCTTTTATTGGAATTGGGGCTAAGTTGTGTCTTTGTTTAAGCATTGAGGATAATAATTCAAATTTGCTCCTAAATAATCTTAAAAAATCATCAACTGTTCCACTTGACAAACTTTTTCCTGTAACATCATATTCTTCTACCACTCTAAAATTTGGTGTTCTTTCACTTGCGAGTGCAACAAAACTTTTTTTCACCACTTCAACTTTTTCAGGAACAACTTGTGCGAGTTTTGTTCTTGCAAGTTTTTTTTCAAGAGCAAGTGGTTCAATTAGAAATGTTCCTTCCGCACTGAACTCTTCTAGTATTTCTTTCCAATTATCTTCTTTTGAGATTAGTTCAATTGATTCTTTTGATAAAATTAGTCCGAGGTTTTCTGCACAAGTAAGCACCTCTTGAGTTCTTGTTATATCTTTAAGCAAAAAAATCTTCCTTGCAAAAAAATAGTAATTTTTTTTCAAATGCAATTAGTTAAAGCACAAGTTGGTTTGTTTTTATTTTTGTTTTTCTTTCACTGATTCTATCATTGAGATTGATTGCCAAATATCTGTTCTTGTGTGATCAGGCATATTAATGTCTGAACTTATATCATCAAGCAGATAAATCGCTTCGCTCAAAGTAGTCACTGTGTTTTCTTTTACTTTAGCGAGTGCTTCTTCAACTTTAGCTCTGATGTTTCTTGGAACTACTCTATCATTGAGAATACTTTCAAGTAAATCAATAATATCTTCATTCATTTTGAACACCTTGCATCGAAAAAATACATTACTATCCGAATGCTAAAAGAAATTAACACACAAATCCTTTTAAATAAAACTTCTATTTAAACAAACTCCTATAAATAAAACTCCGATAAATAAAACTTCTAAAATTGGTTTTTTGACATTATTAAATTTTTATCAAATAGTTCATTAGGTTTTGTTTTTTTGGTTTTTAGAAATTTTAGCGATTTGAATTTTTTATGGTTTTAAGTTTTTTTTATTTTTGAATTTTTTGATTTTTAGATTTTTTGATTTTTAGATTTTTTGCATTTTAAAATTTTTTCGCGTTTTTAATTATTTTATCGATTAGGAGTTTTTTGTGAAAGTTCTTCTTTTAAATTATTTAATCCTTTTCCTTCCAGAATTATTTTTTGTCCAACAAAAGAATTTTTTGCATCCTCTATTTGTTCGTTTGTAGCTAAATCATTTTTTGTTATTACTACCCAAATTGGTTTATCTGAAAATAGTTTTTTTATTTCATTGAATAAATTAATTTGGGATTTGAGGTTTGATATTGGATCAACTACGAAAATAATTGTTCCTTTCAAATACTGAAATGCTGCGATCGCTTTTAACTCGATTTTGTTTCTTTCCTTAATTGGTCTGTCAAGTAATCCAGGAGTATCAATTACTTGTATTTGTAAAAATCTTTTCGTAAAATACCCTACATTGAGTCCTTTTGTAGTAAAAGGGTAAGGAGCGATTTTTGGTTTTGATTCAGTGATTTTATTCATTAGAGTGCTTTTTCCTGCATTTGGAAACCCTGCTAAAATATAACACTCTTGAGTAGTATCAATTTTTGGTAATTCTCTTAATTTTTTTGTAGCATCATTATAAACTTCAATTGGTTCATTCAATTTTTTCATTATTGAAGATAATCTGCCCAAAAATGTTTTTGAAACATTCAACCCTTTTTTTTCTCCACCATAAACATATTTCATTTCTTTAAGTTCAATTATGGTATTTCTTCTCAAATTTTTTATTATTTTTGCGCTTGAAAAAATTAGTGCAAGTGATTTTCTTGTTTTATCAACATCAATAATGCACTCGTATAATTCTCGATTAAAAGGATCAAGTTCTTCAATGTTTGGAAAACTTGTAACCGCTTTTTCTAATTTTTCAACAATGTATTCAGAAACTATGTCAATCCTCCCAATCTCTTTTCCTTTTATTGTATAAAATAATGTTTTCTGTTTAGGGTAAAACGCTGCTTCTTTTCTTCCTTTTGATAAAGCAATTTCAAGCAATTTCTCTGGTTTTTCTATCAAATACAAATTCATACTAACTCAACCCTTAACCCAACTCTTTAATATCTTTATAATTTTTTCAATTTTTTCAATTTTTTTAATTTATTTATTTTCTTAATATTTTAATTTCTCTTCAATTTTTTTTAATTTGCTTTAACCTCTATTCAATTTCTTTTTAATTTCTCTTTAATTTCTCTTTAATTTTTTGTTTTTTTTTAATAAAGTTTTTTGTGAATAATTATTTTTTAACAAATCAATTTTTTTTAATTTTTTCCAAAAAATCAACTATTTTTTGGTCAATACACAACATATTTAAGGTTAAGTGGTTTTTTAATATGTACTAAAAATGAAACAAAAACGAAATTGTTAATTTAACCCTTTTAATAACGGAAAAGTTGGTTTTTATGAAGGACTTATACACTGGAAAATACAAAATGTATATGATTATTCCAATTTTAGTGCTAATATTTTCTTTATTTTTTGCTTTTGTTTACCCTGGATTAAAACTGGGAATTGAATTAACCGGAGGAAATGTTTTAATTGTCAGATCAAGTACTGAACTTGATGCTATAACTATAGAGAATTTATTAAAATCGGAATTTGATTTAACCCAAGTGAGTGTATCAACAATTAATTCAGCGAATAGTATGGGTGCTTATATTGAGTATAGCAAAGACCCTAAATTAATTCAAGCCGAAGAATTAATTAATTCAGCCCAAATTGCTATTGATGAAGAAAGGGATAATGAAGCAATTGGTTTGTCTATTCAATCAATAAAATTACTTTCCGGAAAAGATGAATCTTTTACTAACCCAAAAGTAGCATTAGCTGCTGCTCAAGATGAATTGCTTTCTGCTAACGAAAATTTTTTGGACAAAATGAAATCAGCAATAGTGAATAAATTTAATTTAGGAGAGGATGTGGAGTTTCAAATAAGAGAAATTTCTCCAACATTTGGTGAAGCATCACTAGTGTCAGGAGCATACATTGCAATACTTGCACTTGTTTTGATCACCATAGTAATTTTTATTTCATTTAGACAAATAATTCCAACTGTGGGAATTGTTCAAGCAATGATATTTGATGTAATTGTTGCTCTTGCAGCAATGGCTTTACTTGGCATCCCAATTTCTCTAATAACTATTTCAGCACTATTAATGATTTTGGGATACTCTGTTGATTCGAACATTATGTTAACTTCAAGAGTATTAAAAGACAAAACAGGGGTTGCTGGAGAAAAAGCAACTAGATCTCTAAAAACTGGTTTAACTATGACAGGAACAACTATCTCCGCACTGGTAGTGATGATAGTTATTTCACACTTTTACCAGATTGAAGTAATGTTACAAATTGGAATAGTTTTGTTATTCGGATTACTTGGTGATTTGGTTTCAACTTGGATCACTAATGTTGGATTACTAATATGGTTTGTAGAGGAGCGAAAAAAATGAATCCATTATTTAAGCATTGGAGATTTTTACTTGTAGGGTTTTTTCTAGCCATATCCATTGGTTCATTATTATTTATTGGTGTTACTTTCGGAATTGATTTTAAAGGAGGAACACTTTACCAAATAGAACTTCAAAAAGAAGTTACTCCCACTGAAATTGCTAGAATAGCTAATATTATTCAACAAAGAATTGATCCTGGTAAATTAAGAGGAGATATTCTTTCACCAGTTGGTGGAAAATACATTATGATTCAAACCGCAGAAACCAATCCAACAGAACTAGAAAAAATTGAGTCAAGAATAAGACAACAAGGAAAATTTGAAGCAACCCTGAATGGAGAATTATTATTTACTGGAGATGAAATTAAACGAATTTCAAGAAAAGATGGGTATGGTGTTGCAAAAAATGGAAATGTTTATGGGTGGAATTTGCCTTTTGTACTAAATGATGAAGCTGCAAAAAGATTTGCACAAATGACTTTCCACGAGTGCACAGCAATTTCATTTTCCCCCCAAGGAAAACCGATTTATGATTGTGAAAGAACAATGTTCTTTTTAGATAGACCTAATGCACTAATTGTACTAACAGAAGAACAATACGATTTTGACGAACAAGAATTATTATTAGGAAACACTTTCTTAAACATTCCACAAGGAACAAGCATTGATGAAGTTATTGAGGATTCAAGAAACGCAATAATTATTTACGAAAATGGAATGGATTTTAATTCAATTTATTTATCAGAAGTGCTCAAATCAACTGATCAAGCAATTGTTTCCCCTGATTTGAGTGAAAAAGCCATAAATGATCTTAATGCTGCAGGATTTGTTGTTACAAAAACAAAAAGCGCGGAAGGATCTCCTTGGCTTTGGGACATTTTGAATGCAAAACAAATAATTAGATTGAGTGAAGGAATAACTAACGAGGATGTGGCTGATCCATCACAAGCAAAAATATTTACTCAACTCAATATTAGTGGATCAAGAGAAAGTGCAGAAGTCGCTTTCCAAGATTTAGAAGAACTCGCAATATTACTTGAATCAGGCTCACTACCAACTCCTGTAAAAAGTATTTCAAAAGAAACAATTTCTCCAACACTTGGAACTTCATTTGTTTCAAACATTATTATGATGGGAATAATTGCGCTTATTCTTGTTGCTTCAATAATTATTATCAGATACAAAACACCTCTTTTGGCTGTGCCAATAATCATAACATTAATTTCGGAAACAATAATGATGCTAGGAATTTTAGCTTTACTAAAACAACCACTTGATTTAGCAGCATTTGCTGGAATAATTGCAGCAATCGGAACAAGTGTTGATTCTGAAATTGTTATAGTTGATGAAATGATTGGAAAAGCTAGAAAAGAGCACTTATCACTTTTACAAAAAATAAAAGAAGGGCTCTTCATAATTACAACATCAGCACTAACAATGCTTGCTGTTATGATGCCAATAATTCTTTTATCACCAAACATGCCAGGGATTAGTAATTTGTATGGATTTGCATTTGTAGCAATTCTTGGATCACTAATTGGAGTACTAATTACAAGGCCAGCATTTACAAAAGTAATTGAAATGATTTCTGACAAAGTTGAAAAAGACAAAGCAAAAACTGTTTGAAATAATCACTAAATAAACCCCAACAACCACAAATATCAAAAAGAAAAATTATGCTGCCAAGCATAACTGTATTCTAAAAAATGTATTCCAAAAATAGAAACATTATTTTACACTAATTTTTATTATACTAATTCGTTTAATTTTTTTCCACTAACAAGGTTGGTGGATAGTATAAAAAATACTAAAACAACAAAACTCATAAAAAACCAAGTTAATGTATGCACTAAATTTGAATCAACCCCCACTATTTCAGAAAAAACAACTACTATTAGCCGGAGAATATTGATTAAAAAAATAACTCCAGCCCCAACAATAAATAACCCTGCTTTTTTGATTAATTCTAGTTTTCTTAATGAAAAAATTAGTGAAAAAAGAACGCTCATTGTAACAAACCCCAGACAAGAATTAGTAATAATAAATATTTTTTCGTTTAAAAAAATTTGATTATTTAAAAAAGGTAAATTTAAAACCATAGCAACAATCATTGTTAAAAAATTTGATACTATTGATAAATCAAGAAAAACAATAACAAAACTAATCATAAAAAAAAATAGGAAAAATTTTGTTGAAAACCATAACAAATCAAAATTGGTTAAATATTTTTTTGGATCAACAATTTTTTTATTGATGCTTTTATCAACATTTGTTTTGTGAACATTTTTATTAGCTATTTTTGCACTAACATTCTTATCCACAATTTTTTTGCTTCCAATTTTAATATTTTTATTGATTTTATTATGCTTATTAATTCCCTTATTTCCAGCACCCCCATTATTTTCATCATCCCTCTTACCCAAATTGCTTTTAATATCACTATTATTCTTAACCTTCTCGGTATTTTTCTTGTTTTTGTTTTTTGGTTTGTTCAATTATTTCACCAGGGAACTTTTTTTAATTTCAATTTGTATGCTAAAATATTTGTGATGGAGTGCATAAAAATTGTGATGACTAATAATACTATTATTACTTCAAGTTCGGGAGTTCTTACAAAGGAACTTAAAATTAGTCCTCCTAAAATAAAATCCCATTGGTCGGCTATTGCCCAATGTGATCCACGTTCAAGACCGATTCTTCTTTTTAAAAAACTTTTACAAATATCTCCCAACATTGCCCCAATTGATAAAAATACAATAAAGGTAAAATAATTATCAATTAATTGTGCTTGAGGAATTAAAAAATATATTAACGCTCCTGCTGAAACCCCCACTAGTATTCCACTGAATGTTCCAAGAATTGTTTTCCCATCACCAAGTATTCGCTTACCGAATAGTTTTTTCCCAAAATCAAGAGGGATTTCCCCGTGCAAAATTATTGGAGCTGCATTCGCGAAATACATTGGAATCGCGTAAATTAAAAATAAAAAAAATATTTCTAAAAATTCCATTTAAATCACTAAAATAATTTTATAAACTAAAAATAAATTTAATTTTATAGTAATAAAAAATACACTATTAATACAAATATTGCTCCTGATGAGGACCCTATTAAATTAACTTGCATATTGTTTAAAATTTTTCTTGATTGGAATATTGCTCCAAATATTGAATCAACATTTGATCCTACAATTCCTGCTAATAAAACTAAAAATGAGAGTAATAAATTATTGTATGTAAAATAATAAATTAATGCTATAACAAGTGCTCCAAAAAAAGCTGCTGTTTCTCCAAGCAATGTTATTCCCCCATCAGTTCCTCTTTGAACTTTTTTTAAAGTTGTAATCATTATTGGGTCTTTTTTTGAATGGTAACCAATTTCTGAGGATAATGTGTCAGCGAGTGCTGCGGAGATTGCTGCAAAAAAAGCTAGTTCGAACGCCACTGCATTTTCTGGAAAAATCACTATTAAAATTATTGATACTAACGCGGGAAGTGAATTTCCAACAACATTGAATACGTTTCTTTTTTCGTGTTTCTTTTTTGAATAATTACTCGCTATTTCCCCCAATATAAAAAAAACTACTACTGTAAAGAATGGGATTAATGGACTTGGGGAGTGGGCAGGAGCGTAACTTATTGCAGCGAGTCCAACAATATTCGCTACCAGCACCCCTTCAAAATCAAGTAATTGTTTGTGGTAAGAAATTATGGAAAAAATTATTAAGAAAATTATTGCTAGCATTAATTGTTCAAAGTACATTGATTATCAATATTTTATTGGTTAAAACTGATTTATATAGTTTTATATTATAAAAAAAAACCAATTCAATGAATAAGACAAATTCAAAGGAGAAAGAAATTCAAAAGAAAAAATCCAAATAAAATTAATTCAAATGAAAAAAAATAAATTCTAAAAATAGCGCTTAATTATTAGTAACTTAATTATTAATGGGGGATTATTAGTTGATAATTATTGGTTGATAATTATTGGTTGATAATTATTGTCTAATTAATATCGCTAGATTAGTTATTAGTGTTAAATTGTTAAAATTCTAATCGTTAATTATTTTTTTTCAATAAATATTCCTTTTGCAGGAATCACTTTTTTTACTAAGAATACTTTTGCTGCTTTTTTAGCTATTTCACTTGACAAGTTTCCAAGTAATAAATCTTTTGATATGTCTTCAAAATCTTTTCCGCTTTGTGCTAATAGTTCTTTTTTCATTATTTCTCTTATTCCTGCTTCTTGTCTTCTTGTTGCTTTTCTATCTGTTATTGCTACTATAGTAAATCTTGCTTCTCCTGTTGTTACAGGAATTTTTTCCGTTAAAGCAATTTTGCTATTTCTTCTTCTAACTGCTCGTCCTAATGTTCCTTTGTTTATTTCAAATTTTGATAAATTTGTTGAAATATTTTGTCCTTGAACATCAGTTGTTTTTAAATAAATGTACCAATCTCTTTTCATTCTATTTCCTGTTAATACATCAAGAGTTGTTCTTATTGTTCTGTTGGTAAGATTTTTTGGTTTTTCTGCAGGTGTTTCTGCTATTGGTTTTTTGTCAAATATTCTAGAAGCATTAATTGTGAACCATTTTTTCTTTTTCCATTTATCCACTACTCTTCGCGAACCTTTTCCTGCTGATCCCGAAGTTTTTGATTGTTGTGCAGCCATATAATCAACCTACTTTATTTCCTCATTTTTTATTCTTTAAATAATCATCAATTTTTTTTAATCCAATTATTCCTTCTTCTTTCAATATTATTTTTTCTCCACCAACTATTTTTTGTTTTAATTTTGCTTTAACCTTTATTGTCATAAAAATTACTTCACTAATAATGCTGCTTGTTCAGCAGAGTATTTCCAATCAAGAGGTAATTTTCCATTTTTTGAATAATATTTTCCTAATTTTCTTATTTTTGATACAGTTATTTCATACCCTCTTTTTGCAGAAAAGTCCTTTTTGTTTTTGTTTAAGTGTTTTTCAAGTATTACACTTCTTCTTATTAAATTTAGTAAATCTTCAGGCATTTCTCCTAATAATTCGTGTTCTGATAATACTTTTTGGATTGATTTTCCGTTAGATAATTCGTAAAAATTTTTTACCCCGTATTCATCTCTTAAAATTAGTCCAATTTTGCTTGGAGAGTGACCTGCGTTAGCTAGTGATACTATTGTTTCTTCAATTTCTTCAATAGATAATGAATCAGCATTCTTTTTTTCTTTCTTTAATTCTTTCTTTTTAGCCATTTTAATCACTTTAACCTTTCCACCCATTTCGGTGTGGAAAAGAACAACAAAATTATAACATAATTCTCTTAGCTAAGGTTTAAAAAGCTTGAGTCAAGGTTTTTAAAAAAAATAGAAAATTAATCCGAAAAAAAATTTGGTAAGAAACAAAAAGAAATCACAGGAAAAATTAACCTGCTTTGATCAATTAGTGATACCTTGCTCTTTTTTCTATTTTTTCCATTTGTTTTATCATTTGTTCATTTGGCGCATATCCTTCCAACACTAATTCCCAACCCTTTTTTAGTGAAGAGTGGGTGGAGTTGAAGGTTTTTTTGAACACAACTAAATCTGTTGCTAAATCTTCTGTTTTTTTTGAAAAATAACCTAACCCAAAATCTATGAAAAATATTTTTCCAGAATCTTTTGAGTTTTTATTATTAATATAAATTATGTTTGAGGTTGTTAAATCTCCGTGCACTATCCCAACTGAATGCATTTTTTTTATTTCTTTTCCAATCAAAGAACATAATTCTTTTTTTTCTTCAATTATTTCTTTTACTCTCACTCCATTTAAGTATTCCATTATTATTTCAAAAGAGTTTTCGTTAACTTTTAGTATTCTTGGAGTGTTAATTATTTTTGAAGCTTCTTTAATTAGTTTGGCTTCTGCTTTTGTTCTTTTTTTTCTTATATCAAAATCAAGTTTTGGGTTTCGGTAATTTTTAGCAATTCTCTTTTTGTTAATTGCGGTAATGTTATCAAAAGTTGTTTGTGTTAGTTCTGCCTCTGCTCCTTTTTTATAAAATTTTTCCATAAAAATCAATTAAATTAAAATTAGTTTAAGGTTGAACAAATATTCCTCATTTCAATTTTTGTGGTGGTGCAAGTGTTTAAGTAATCTTGAACTGTTTCTTTTTGTCCACTTCGTAGTTGTTGTAATTCGTTTGAATTTAGTGCGTTGAGTTTTTCAAGCGCTTTTTGTGAAATATTTTCACAAACAATTGTTGTTTGGTATGCGTTTATTACTGCTATTGATTTACAATTTTCTTTTAGCATATCAATAGAGTTTAGTTGTCTTGTTAGTGATAGAACTTGGTAAAATGATTGAGCGGAGTATAGTTCAGCATCAGCAAGAGTTGATGGTAAATTTAGTTCTATTAGTTCGTTTGTGTAATCAAGCAGTATTTTTTCGTTGGGAACAAAAGCGGTTGTCATTCCATATTTTTCTTGTAATTGATTAATTTTTTGAACATCATTTGTTAAATTTATGCACCCAAATAGTGTAAAAATTAATAGTATGAGTGAGAATATTGTGAATTTTTTCATACAAATTATAAGGAATAGTTATTATTAAATTCTTTCTTTTAATAAAAAAAAACAAATTATTTGTCCAAAAAATTTACCCAAATATTTTTTCAAATAATCCTTTTCTTTTTTTTGAAGCATTTTCTTCACTTTTTAGTGATTCTAGTATTTCTTTTTGTTTTTTTGTTAGTTTTTTTGGTGTTTCAACTATTACTTTTACATATTCGTCTCCGAAAGAGTTTGAATTTAGTTTTTTTATTCCTTTTCCTTTCATTTTGAATATTGTTCCTGTTTGAGTTCCTGCAGGGATTTTTAGATCTGCTTTTCCTTTTAGTGTTGGAACTTCTACTGTTGCACCGAGCGCTGCTTCAGAGAAACTTATTGGAATCTCTGTGTAAATATCTTCGTCATCTCTTTTGAATACATCGTGTTTTTCTACGAGTATTACTAAAAATAAATCTCCTGCTCCTTGTCTCCCTTCATTTCCTTTTCCTTGTAATCTTAAATGATTTCCTGTGTTTATTCCGGCAGGGATTTTTACGTTTAGTTTTTCTAATTGTTCTTTGATTCCTTCGCCGTTACAATTTTTACATTCTTTTTCAGGGATTTTTCTTTTTCCTTTGCATTTACTGCAAGTTGTTTGCATTTGGAAAATTCCAAAAGGGGTTCTTTGTTGTTTTACTTCAATTCCTCTTCCATTACAAGTGGGGCAAGTTTTTAATTCTCCTTCTGCTCCACTCCCTCCGCATTTTTCGCATTTAACTAATCTGTCGTATTTTATTTCTTTTGTTATTCCAAAAGCAGCTTCGTCAAATTTTAGGTGTATTGTTATTTTTATGTTTGATCCTAAATCTTTATTCTCTCGTCTTGTTCCTCTTCTTGAACCAAATAAGTCCCCCATATCTCCAAATCCAAATCCGCCAAATCCTGTGAAATTGTTGAATAAGTCTTCAAAGTCAAAGTCCATTCCTTGTCCGAATCCTTGTTGGGTATATCCTGAAAAGTTTTTGAATGCTTCCCCATAGTTGTCATAATTTTGTCTTTTTTCTGGATCGGATAATACTGAATAAGCTTCGTTTATTTCTTTGAATTTTTTTTCTGCATCTTGTTCTTTTGATACATCAGGATGATATTTTTTTGCTAGATCTTTGTATGCTTTTTTTATTTCGTCAAGAGTTGCTCCTTTTTTTAGTCCAAGTGTAGCATAATAATCTTGACTCACAATAATCAAACTCCACTTAATAATCTTTAACTAATAATCCAACAAAAATAATCCACCTAAATTAATTTAATTAAATTAATTCAAATTGAACCAATTATTTTATCATTAAAATTTTATCAAAATAATTTTTAAAATAATTTTAAAAATATTTTTAAAAAAAACCTACATTTACTTTTTTTACACCACTAATTTTTATCCACTAATTTTTACTTATTAATTTTTTTAATAATTTTATCACTAATTTTTATTCAATACTTTTATTTTTAATTATTTTTTCTTTTTTAATTCTATTTTTTTTATTTTATTTATTGATTTTATCCCTGACTTTGCCCTCATTTATTTTAATTCAAAAGGTTTAAGAAGTAGGTTTTGCTAACTTTTCAGCTAGCAAACCACACCTCTTTTTTTTGTTGATTATTGTTTTGAATATCATTTTTTGTTTTTTCTTTTAATTCAATTTCTTTTTTTCCAACCTTTGTTTTTGGAATTGTTTTTTGTTCGGTTTTTTCAATGTTGTTTTGGTTTGTTTCGTTATTTTTTGTCCGATTTTTCTTCAAAATCTGCATCAACAACTTTTTCATTATCATTTCCCCCTTTTGAATTTTCTTGTGTGTTTGTTGTGCCAGTGTTTGGTTGTTCTTGTTGTGCTTTTTGATATACTTCTGATCCAACTTCTTGTAGTATTTTGTTTAATTCTTCCATTTTTGTTTTTATTGTTTGAGGTGATTTTTCTTCTTTTGCCATTTCGTCTTTTAGTTCTTTTAGTCCTGTTTCTATTTTTGTTTTGTGTGTTTCTGAAATTTTGTCTTTTAGTTCTTCTAACATTTTTTCTGTGCTGTATATTGTTGCATCAGCGTTGTTTAGTATTTCTATTTCTTCTTTTATTTTTTTGTCTTCTTCTGCGTGACTTTCTGCTTCTTTTTTCATTCTTTCTATTTCTTCTTCTTTTAGTTTTTGTGATGCTACAATTTTGATGCTTGTTTCTTTTCCTGTTCCTTTGTCTTTTGCTGTTACGTGAACTATTCCATTTGCGTCAATATCAAATGTTACTTCTATTTGTGGAACTCCTCTTGGTGCTGGGAGTATTCCTGTTAGTTGGAATCTTCCCAAAGATTTGTTGTCTTTTGCTAGTGGTCTTTCTCCTTGGATTACATTGATATCAACTGTTGGTTGATTATCCGCTGCTGTTGAAAACACTTGGCTCTTTTTTGTTGGAATTGTAGTGTTTCTATCAATTATTTTTGTTGATACTCCCCCAAGTGTTTCTATTCCTAAACTTAGTGGAGTTACATCAAGCAATAACACATCTTTTACTTCTCCTGCTAGCACTCCTGCTTGTACTGCTGCCCCTATTGAAACACATTCCATTGGGTCTACTCCTCTTTCTGGTTCAACCCCTGTTATTTTTTTTACAAAGTTTTGAACTGTTGGCATTCTTGTTGGACCACCAACTAATATTACTTTGTTTAATTCTGCTGCAGTTATTTTTGCATCAGCTAATGCTTGAGTGATTGGTTTTTCACATCTTTGAATTATTGGTTTAATTAATTCTTCAAGTTTTGCTCTGTTTATTTTCATTGTTAAGTGTTTTGGCCCGCTTTGATCCGCAGTAATGTATGGTAAGTTAATATCCGTTTCTAGAACTGTTGATAGTTCTATTTTTGCTTTTTCTGCTGCTTCTCTTACTCTTTGCATTGCCATTGAGTCTTTCTTTAGATCTACTCCTTGTTCTTTTTTGAATTCTTCCACAATATAATTTAGAACAGCTTCATCCATATCTGTTCCACCAAGTTCGGTGTCCCCTGATGTTGATTTTACTTCAAACACTCCTGAACCGAGTTCCATTATTGTTACATCAAGAGTTCCTCCCCCTAAATCAAACACTAATATTTTTGCGTCTTTGTTTTGTTTGTCTAATCCATAAGCTAGTGCTGCTGATGTTGGTTCGTTTATTATTCTTATTACTTCAAGTCCTGCAATTGCTCCTGCATCTTTTGTTGCTTGTCTTTGATTATCATCAAAGTATGCTGGCACAGTGATTACTGCTTTTTCTATTTTTTCTCCTAAAAAGCTTTCCGCATCCCTTTTTATTTTTTGTAAAATAAATGCTGAAATTTGTTGAGGAGTGTATTCTTTTGAATCAATTTTGTATTTGTGGTTTGTTCCCATTTTTCTTTTTGCTTTTGTTATTGTTCTTTCTGGGTTTGTTACTGCTTGTCTTCTTGCTGGTTCTCCCACAAGGATTTTTCCATCTTTTGAAAACGCTACGTAACTTGGGAAAGCTTTTCCATACATTGTGTTTCCTTCTGCTGATGGAATAATTTTTCCTTTTCCTCCTTCAAGTACTGCTGCTGCACTATTACTCGTACCTAAATCAATTCCAATTATTTTACTCATAAAACCACACTCCTTTTTTTAAAAATAATTTTTTAAAAATAAATAAACTCATTTATTTCTTTATATCTCCATTTACTCCCCCATTCATTTCTACTTTATCTTCTTTTTTAATTTCTTTTCCTTCTAATTCTTTTTCATTTTCAATTTCTTTTTCTTCAATTTTTTTATCACCAACATTTATATTTTTTCCAATTTCTTTTCCATTTTCAATTTCTTTTTCTTCAATTTTATTCTCTTCAATTTTATTTTCACTAATTTTGTTTTCCACCAAATTTTCTTTTTTACCATTTGAAATGCTTACTTTTGCTGGTCTTAATATTTTTTTATTTAACAAATATCCATTCAATAACACTTTGGTTATTTTATCTTCATTGAGTAATGAATTTTCTTTAACTAAACAATCCATTGTTTCGTGATCAAAATCATCCCCTTCACAAATGTTTATTTTTTCCAACCCGTTTTTTTTCAAAATTGAGTAAAGTTGTTCATAAACTAAAACAAATTCTTTATTGTGTTTTACTCCTTGTTCCAAAGTATCAAGCACTGAAAGTAATTGTTCTATTATTGATGCGTTTGCAAATTCTTTATATTCTTGATTTGATTTAATGGTTCTTTTTTGGTAATTCTCAAATTCTGCTTGAAGTCTTTGCAATGTTTCTGTTAATTCTTTAATTTTTTCCTGATCCTTATTTAATTCGTTCTTATTCTCTATTTTTTGTTCATTTTTTTGGGAATTAACACTATTAATTTTGTTGTCTTTTTGATTCATTTATATCACAATAATGAAAAATTGGGCCAATATATTTAAAAAACTATCTTGATTGTTTAAAGAGTTTGGACAAAATGCGTATAGTTTAGACAATATTTATAAATTGTTCGGGGTATAAAAGTTATTATGAAGCACAAGATTGAAAAAAATGATTTAACTCAAATTCAATTTTCTGATGAATCTCACGCTCTTCCAATATTGAAGAGTTCTTTAAGAAGGGAATCTCCTAAAAGAAGCAAATTTAAATTAACTATTAGGAAAGTGAATTTTTCTGATAATCAAGATTTTGATAGCAAAATTGCTTGGATTTGTTCTTCGCTTGGTTTTTTTGAACACATTGATAAAAACAAAAACGCGGCAGCGATTTTTAAAGAAATATTTTTAGCAACCTCAATGGGACAAGTACTCACAAGCACTACAATTGCTCAAAGAATTGGAATGAGTAGAGGGAGCACAATTAATCATTTGAATAAACTAGTTAGATCAGGACTAGTAGAAAAAAATGGGAGATATTATTATTCAAGAAATAAAACTATGCAAGGAACAATTAATGAAATTGAAGATGATTTGTTGCACATATTTTCCAGAATAAAAAAAATTGCCGAAAACATTGATGCTGAAACCGGAAGCATTATTAGAATGAAATAAACTTTGTTAATAATAACTAAAAAAGTATTCAATTAAAACCCGAACTAACATTTTTAAATTCTAAAATCATTGTTTTTGTTGATATGAATAAGAATTTGTCTAAATTGTTTTCTCCTAATAGTGTGGCTATTGTTGGGGCGAGTAATACTCCTGGAAAAGTTGGTTACTCCATTTTAAAAAATTTAATTGAAGCAGAGTTTGTTGGAGAAATTTATCCAATTAATATTAATGATAAAGTGGTTCAAGGAATTAAAGCGCACCATAATTTGGGGGATGTGAAAAAGAATATTGATCTTGTAATAATTTGTGTTCCTGCTCCTGTTGTTATTAAAGTGATGCAGGATTGTGTAAAAGCCAACATAAAAAATGCGATTATTATTAGTGCAGGTTTTGCCGAAACTGGAAGCGAAGGAAAAAAATTACAAGAAGAACTTGAAAAAATTGTATCTGAAAACAAAATCAATGTTGTTGGCCCAAATACTTTGGGAATAATTAATACAGAAAATGGGCTTAATGCTTCTTTTGCTTCAACATTCCCAAGACAAGGAAATATTGCTATTGTTTCACAATCAGGAGCTCTTTGCACCGCAATTCTTGATTGGGCAAGACAAGAAAAAGTTGGGTTTAGTAGATTCATTAGCACTGGAAATAAAGCATTTTTATCAGAGAGTGATTATTTTGATTATTTACAACACGATCCAAAAACAAAAGCGGTTTTTGTGTATATGGAGTCAATGAAGAACACTAAAAAATTTTTAAAAGAAGCGAGTGAGCTCGCGAAAAGAAAACCAGTGATTGTGTTAAAATCAGGGAGAAGTGCTCAAGGACAAAAAGCAGCTTCTTCTCACACCGGAGCACTAAGTGTCGATGATGAAATTTTTTCTATTGCTTGTCAAAAAACAAATATGATTAGAGTAAATTCAATCGAAGGATTTTTTGATTTAGCAAAAACATTATCAAAAATCAAAAAAATAAAAAAATTTAATTTAGCAGTAGTAACAAATGCTGGGGGGCCGGGAGTAATTGTCGCGGATAGTGCTTCTGTCCATAATTTTCCACTCCCCGAATTTAGTTCAAAAACTATTAACGCAGTGAAAGAAATAAATCCACACGCATCAAACCCACTGGATCTAATAGGGGATGCAAAACCAATTGATTATAGAACCGCTCTAAGAGTGTTACAAGATGATTCAGGAATTGATTTAGTGTATTGTCTTCTGACTCCTCAAAGTATGACTAATCCTGAAAGGGTAGCGGATATTATTATTTCTTTAAATAAAAGAAAACCAATTATTTGCTCTTTTATTGGAGGAACAAGTGTTTCACACCCAAAAAGATTTTTGAAAGAAAACGGGGTGCTGGAATTTGAAACTCCCGAAAGAGGAATTAAAGCACTATCAAGAATTAAAGGGTATTATGAGAGAAAAAATTTGAAAAAAATATTTGATCAAAAAATTACTCCTAACAAAGAAATTAAAAAAACCTTAAAATCAAAACCAAAATTAAATTTGAAAGAATCATTTGAGTTGTTGAACAAACACAACATAAAAACCACTCCAACTATTTTTGTCACATCAATAAAAGAAATTGAACAAAAAATAAATTTAATTAAATTTCCTGTCGCACTAAAAACTGGATCAGGGCTTGCACACAAAACAGATTTTGGTTTAGTTAAAGCGAATATAAAAAATAAAGAAGAATTAATCAAAGAAGCAGAAAAAATGTTTTTGATTTCTAAAGAAAAAAAATTAGAAGAAATTTTAGCAATACAAGAAATGATACAAGGACAAGAGATTTTGGTTTCTTCAATCACTAACGAGTTTGGAAAAATTATTACTTATGGACTTGGAGGAATTTTTGTTGAAATAATGAAGGATGTTTCTCAAAAAATTGCTCCAATAAACGAATCGGATTTGGAAGAAATGTTTTCAGAAGTAAAAGGAACAAAAGTTCTTCTCGGAGCAAGAACAAAAAAGAAATACAATATTGATTCTTTAAAAAAATTGATTAAATCAATCTCGGATCTTGCACTAACTTATCCCGAAATTAAAGAAATAGAATTCAACCCAGTGATTGTAACAGAAAATGATTCATTTGTTGTGGATTGTGTAATCAACACTAATAACTAAGCACCCCCAAATAAATTCAAACAATTTTAAATAATTTTAAACAATTTAAAATAATTTTAAACAATTTCGAGCAATTTTGAACAATTATTCTAACCAACAATCATAATAATATTTTCTATAATTAATTTTTTTATGAATAAAATTGGTTCAATTAAAGTTCCGAACGGAGCACTCTTGGCCCCAATGGCTGATTACACCAATGTTGCTTTTCGTACGCTTTGTAAAAAATATGGCGCTTCTTTAGTTTATACTGAACTTGTTTCTGTTAAGGGTTTGATTCACAAAAACAAAAAAATACCAAAATTACTTAATGTTAGTGGGGAAGAAAAACCGGTTTTTTTACAATTGTTTGGAAATGATCCAATTGATTTTGAAAAAGCAATTAATTTTGTTGAAAAAAATAATTCAGAAAATTTTGTTGGATATGATTTGAACGCAGGGTGCAGTGTTCCTAAAGCAAAAAAAGGAAAATACGGATCATATTTGTTGGATTACCCGAAATTAGTTAGGAATATTATAAAAAAAATGAAAAATTCCACTAATAAACCTGTTACGCTCAAAATGAGGTTGGGTTTAAGTGATGAAACTTTTTTAGAATGTGCAAAAGAAGCTGAAAGTGCAGGAGTTGATGCTATTTGCTTACACGCAAGATTTGGAAATGATGGGTATAGTGGGAAAGCAGATTGGAAAAAAATTCATGAACTAAAAAACAAAATTAATGTTCCAATAATTGGGAATGGGGATATTTTTTCTGTTAAAGATGCTCTTGAAATGAAAAAACAGACAAATTGTGATTTTGTTATGATTGGGAGAGCAAGTATGGGTAATGCTTTTATTTTCAAACAAACAAAAGAAGGATTGTTGAAAAAGAAAATTAGTGAAAGAACATTTAAAGAAAAACTTGTTGAAGCAAAAAAATTTATTGAATTGAGCAAAAAATTTAATCTTGAAATTAATAGTGTTAAAGGTTATTTTATTAGTTGGGTGAAGGGAGAAAAAAACGCGCCAAAATTAAGGAATGAAATTGTTATGACCAAAAGTTATGAGGAGCTTGAAAAAATTATTGAAAAAATAAAACAAACAAAATAATTTTCTTATTCTTCAGCGTATACTCTTCTTGGCGGAGTTGGTTTTTTGATAAAAGCTAAATTTGATTGTTTAAATTTATTTTTGCATTTATCTGAACAAAATTTTGGATCTTCTTTTACTTCAAAAATCATTCCACAAGAGGCACATATTTTTTTCATTTATCCCACCATTTTCCACTAGTAAAATATTGTGGAGCAATATTTACGCGTAGTACATAGAGGAGTAAAGAACTTCTTTTAAATTGTGCGAAAGGTTATTAAAAAAGATATTTAAACTTTAAAGTTATTCTTTTGGTATGACATTGGATAATAAATTAGATAAAAAGATTGAAATAAAATCTTTAATTCAACCTAAAACAAAATTGGATAAAGTGGATCCAAAAGAGAAGGAGATTAAGAAAAAAATTCTTAGTGATGCTGAAAAGTGGTTGAAAAAAAAACAAAATTTCTTAAAACTTTCACAAATCACTTTAACTCTTGACAAATATGGTGATATTTTTTCGGATTTTGATCCACGATCTTATATTGAGAGAGCATTATCTATTGATTTTTTATCAGAAATAAGGAGAGCGAGTAGAGAGAAACCTAACGGAGTAATTGAGTTAAAAATGTTGATTCCTAAAAAAGTTAGAAATCAAAAAGATGAAGCATTAATTATTAAGAGATTAAAAAATCATTTCAAAAGACATTTTGAACGACTCCAAAGTGATGTTAAAAGATTAAAAAAAGTCGGAGCACTAATGGTAGGAATTGGTTTTTTGATAGGAGTGCTTGTTGTGTTAGTGCTTGAAAATGTAACACACAATGTGGATCATTCAATGTTTTTTCAAAACCCATTACTTTGGTTAGTAATGATTTTTCCTAGCGTGATTTTGGTGTTAATGGAACCAGCATCTTGGTTTTTGATTTGGGAAGGAATGAACAAACTTGTTTTTGATTGGAGAGTAAAACAACCAGATCTTGAATTTTATGAAAAAATGACTAAATGTGATATTGTTTTTGAAGAATACTAAAAAATCAAAACAACAAAAAAATTAAATGAGAACAAAACAAAAAAATAATTTTGAAAAAGAATTAGTCTAATTTTTTTTTGAAAAAAAATCAAAATTGAGTTTATTGGTTTGATTCTTGAATATTTTCTTGTGTTTTTTCTTCACTATTTTCTTCTTGAACTGATTTAGCACTATCTTCATCACTAATTTCATTATCAGGATTAGTTTCATTATTAGTGCTTATCTCATTGTCAGGGTTAGCATCAATTTTTGGTTCAACATTAGTTTCATTAGTAGTGGTGTTTTCATTAGTGTTTTCATCATTAATATCATCATTAATATCATCATTAGTATCATCATTAGCAACAGCATTAGCGACATTATTAGTGTCATCACCAGTAGTAGTATTTTCAATATTTGTTTCTTCAGTTTTTGTTTCGTTTTCTTCTTCGATTTCGCTAGGTTTTGGTTTCTTTAATCCTTCAGTTTTCGGACAAGTTCTACACATAGAATCCATTAAAGATGGTTCTTCTGGACAATCAGGGTAAAGTCCTTTACATTTAGGGAATTCACCAGCTAAAGATATTACTGATTCGTTTGCTGTTTTAAATCTTCTTTGCATCAAAAACCACCTTTAATTATTAAAGAAAACAAATTATTAAAAACCCACTTTTTTTGTAAAAAAATATTTATTTTCTTTTTTGTATTTATTTTCTTTGTATATTTTTTTTAGTTATTTTAATTATTTTATTTTTATATTTATTTTATTTTTTTAATTATTTTTTATTTTTATATTTTTTTTATTGGTAAATTGGTTTTTTGACAAAGTTCCATCACTTTTTGTTTAAATTTTTTAAGCCCTTTCCAATCCAAAACAATCAATTTTGCTCCACTTTTAGAAATCATTTGTTCTAATAATTCAAAATCAAGATTTTCTAAATTATACTCTGGGCAAATGTGTCCAATTGAATAATTTTCTCTAATCACAAATTTTGTAAAATTATTAGCATAATGAATTCCACCAACCCCAATAGCTATTGTGTCATTATTTTCAATCAAAGTTGAATTTATTACAATTTCTGCAATTAATTTTCCTAAAAAATTATTTTTCCACTCAATTATTGAACTTCCAATTTCAATAAAAACAACATTTTTTTCTGTATGTGGTCCGTGGTGAGTAACCTCAAAACAAATCTCAAAATCATTCAAATTATTTTCTCCATTTTTTAGTTTTTCTTTTTCACGAATCAATGCACGAATATAATTAGTTCCAATTTTTGCAAGTGCTCCGCAAAGCTTTTTTTCTTCACCACCAAATTTGGCTTCTCCAAAATTACCAATATAATGCACAGTGAGTGATTTTTTTTCAGCTTTGCTTTCGTGTTTTGATAAAACAACTATATTATTTTCTTTAACTTTATTTAATGATAAAAATATGGTGTCCTCTTTAAATTCGTAAAAATTCGCCCAACTTGGAACACCAATTCTTTTCAAGTGGTTCGCAATATTAACACTAGCTTCATCTTCTAAAGCACAAACAATAGCAATTTTTTCAGCCATAATTACTCTATTGGCGGATAACTTTAAGTAGTTTTTTAAATGTTAAGAAATACAAGATTTCTAATTAAATTGATTTTTTAATCAAAAAAAGGTGATATAAAATGGTAGTAGAGTATGGAGAATTCAAAGGAAACAAAATGATAATCCTAAAAAGAAACGAAAATGATAACTTCCCATTCCAATTCGGAAAAGGAAAAGCAAGATTAATAGTAGAAAATATGGATGCAATAAAAGCATTTGCAGAAGAAGAATAAAACAATTTTTATAGTTTCATTTTCTATTTTTATTTCTAAACACTGCCCACAAAGTAGGGCAGTGAATTGTCTTATTTTTTAATTTTCAATTCATTTTTTGTTCTTTAATTATTTTTTCTTTAATTATTTTTTCCTAAACACTATTTTTTGTTTTTAAAATAAGGTGTCAAACATTTTTTTTCCGTTTGATTCTGTTAAATATTTCCATCTTTCGTCAACGTATTGTTGTATTTTTGCGTTAATTTCTGGAGTAATGTGTTTGAATCTTCCTTGCATTTTTAAATAATTTTCTATTGGCTTTTTTTCTGTGGGTGTGTGGTTTAGTTTTAGTACTCCGTTTTCTATTTCATATATTGGGTAAGCGCATGTTTCTAACGCCATTTTTGATACATCAATTGTACTTGATGAATCTATTTTCCATCCTGGAATACAAGGCACGAATACTGAAATGTATGATGGGCCTTCTGTCACCAGTGCTTTTTGTACTTTGTTTTTTAGATCAAATAAATTTGCTACATTTGCTGTTGCTACATATTTTGCTCCGTGTGCTGCTATAATGAATGGGAGTGGTTTTTTTGGTTGTGATTTTCCAGGTATTACTTTTCCGCTTGGGGATGTTGTTGTTGCTGCAAAAGGGAATGTTGCTCCGCTTCTTTGTATTCCTGTGTTTTGGTAGGCTTCATTGTCTGTTGATATGTACAATATTTTGTGTCCTCTTTCTACTGCTCCGCTTATTGATCCAAAACCAATGTCAAACATTGCTCCGTCTCCACCAATTGCTATAACATTTGTGGTTGTGTTTCCTTTTGTTTGTAGTGCTGTTTTTACTCCACTAGCTACTGCTGCTGCGTTTTCGAATGCACAATGCACCCAAGGTAGTTCCCACGCAGTTTCTGGATATGGGGTTGATACTACTTCCATGCATCCTGTTGCCATTACTATTATTGTGTCTTCTCCTGCAGCTTTTAGTATGTGTCTTATTGCTAGTGCTTCTCCACACCCCGCACAAGATCTGTGGCCGCTTGCAAAAAACTCTTTTTCTTCTAAACCAAGTATCGCCATAAAAACCAACTCAACCATATAACCAAATCAATAATCAACCCAACAACCAACCCAATAATTAACTTAATTATTTATTTTAACCAAACTCCTTCTTCTCCTTTTTCAATTATTTCAAATGCTTTTTTTATCATTTCTCTACTAATATCTCTTCCACCCAGTCCTGCAATGAATCCAGCCACTTTTGTGTTTTCTTCTTTTAGTGTAGCTTTGATTTCTGTAAATAGTGGTCCTTCGGAACCAATCGAAATATGTCTATCTATTACTCCTAAGTTTTTTATTTTTTTTGTCGCTTTTATTATTTCTTCTTTTGGAAAAGGTCTTACTGATTTTATTCTAATTATCCCTGCTTTTTTTCCTTCTTTTCTTAATTCTTCTAGCACCATTCTTGCTGTTCCTGTTGTTCCACCCACTGTTACGAGAGCATATTCTGCATCTTGCATATTGATTAGTTCTATTAATCCGCCCCCATATTCTCTTCCAAATGTTGTTGCGAATTCTTTGTGAACATTTTGTATTTCTTTTAGTGCTTCTTTCATTGCTTCTTGTTCCGCTTCTTTGAATTCAAAGTAAGTGTTGGGTTGTGCGAAAGCTCCGAATGTTTTTGGGTTTTTTGGATCAAGGTAGTGTCGGGGTTTGTATTCTGGTAAAAATAAATCAACTTTGTTTTGATCTTCAATTATTACTGGTTCGTAAACGTGAGTTAGAGAAAATCCATCAATGCAAACCATTACAGGTAATAATACATTGTTTTTTTCCGCGATTTTGTAAGCCATTATTGTAGTGTCAAATGCTTCTTGCACATCTTCACAATATAATTGTATCCACCCTTGATCTCTTTCACTCATTGCATCAGAGTGATCATTCCAAATATTTAGTGGCCCTGATAGTGCTCTGTTCGCTACCACCATTACTGCTGGCATTCTTGATCCTGCAACGATAGGAATTATTTCATGCATTAAAGCTAATCCTTGTGATGCTGTTGCTGTGAATGTTCTTACTCCTGCAGCGTATGCTCCGTAAAGTGCACTTATTGCGGAGTGTTCACTTTCAACATGAATTAATTGAGCATCCATTTCTCCGTTCGCAATAAATTCTGATAATTTTTCTGGAATTAAAGTGCTGGGAGTGATTGGATACATTGGAAGCACTTTTGGTTTGCAGAGTTTTACTGCTTGCGCAACCGCATCAGAACCTGAAATCACTTTTTTTTCTGACATAAAAACCAAAACCCATTTTTATTTTTCATTTATTGTTTTTCATTTATTGTTTTATCTTTTCAATTTTTTAATTTTTTCACCTAGTTTAATTTTTATTTTCATTTTTTAAATTTTTTATTTTTTTTGTTTAACATAATTCAAATTTTATTTTTCATTTTTTTTGTTTTTTTACTTTTTATTATTTTCTTTTTTCAATTTTTTTTATTTATTTCTCCTCTATTTTGTATTGGATGCATTTCACGGGGCATTCTTTTGCGCAAATTAAACATCCTTTGCAGTAATCGTAATTTATTTGGAATTTTCCTTCTTTGTCTTTGTATATTGCTCCGTCAGGACAATTAAGCCAACATTTTCCGCACTTTATGCATTTTTCTTGGTTTAGTTCTGGTATGTATGTTCTCCAATCCCCTGTTTTGTATTTTTTTGTTGAACCTGGTTCTAAAACCATTGCTCCAACTGTTAGTGGGATTCCACACTTTGATTTTTTTTCAAAATCTTTTGTGTTTTTTTCTTCACTCATAAAAATCACGAACTAAATTTTAAACAAATTTTAATTATTTTTTTGTGAATCTTCATAGACTTGTTTTATTGCAGCTAGATTTTTTTCTAGTATTGGTCCTTTTGATCCCATTTGTTGTTTGATCGCGTTTTCTAGTGCTTCAATACTCACTTCTTTTGTTAATGCACTGAATGCTCCTAGTGATGCAATATTAACGAATGGTTTTCCTATTTTTTCTAGTGCTACTTTTGATATATCTACGCATTTTATTTTTGCTTTTGTTTCAATTTTGAATTCTTCAGGTTTTTTGTTTGAATTAATTATTATTAAATCAGTAATGTTTTCTGTTAATCCACTAATTAGTGTTGCGTCAAGCACTATTGCATAATTGGCTTTGTAAACTTGTTCTCTAAGAGTTATTTTTTTGTCATCAATTCTTGCATAACTTCTAACCGGCGCTCCTGTTCTTTCAACCCCAAAATTTGGGAACGCTTGTGAGTGTTTTCCGTCCAAGAATGCAGCTATTGCTAAAACTTGCGAGCTTGTAACAGCTCCTTGCCCCCCTCTCCCAAGCACTATTATTTGTTTCATACAAATCAATATCCAATCAACATCCAATCAACATTCAAATCAATATTCAAATCAAAAAATATTTAGTTGATTTAATTTTATTTGATTAATTTATTTAGTTATTTATAAAGAAAAATTGACAACAAATGTTTAAAAACCGAATTAACGAAGAAGAGTTCGTCAATTGTACGAACAATTTTTGTTTTTTTTTGTTTTATTTTTTGTAAATTATTTGTTTAATTGGAGTGAATAGTATGTTTCACCAAACTGGCGTTTTTTAGTGAATCCTAATTTTTCATAAATCGAGTTTCCTCCAATTGCTTGGAATTGTATTGTTTTCACTCCTGCTTTTTTCATTACATCAATTGCTTCTGCCATTATTTGTGTTGCATATCCTTTTCCTTCAAATCCTTTTCGTGTTTGTAACCACTTGCCTGTTGCGTAAAGTTTTCCTTTATGGCGGTTTAATTCAAAATTAACTCCACTTCTTACCCCGCCTTTACCCACTATTTCTACAATTAAATTTTTTTCGAATGGTGTAAAAAAAGTTTTTTGTCTTAATCTTTCCCCATTTTGTGCAATTATTCTTCTTTCATTATAATATCTTAATTCGTTTGGATTAACTCTTTTTGAACTAATTCCTCTTTGACTTAAAGGCCTCCCCCATTTTGCGCGTTTTTTTACTTCCACTACAAATGATGAAGCGCCCTTTAGTGATTTTCTTCTACTTTTAGTAAGAAGAGGTTTTGGTTTCCTCACAACATCCATATACCTAACAGACATAATCATAATTTGATTTTTGTTGAATTTAATTCTTTCCCTAAAAGTGCTTTTTTTAAATTTCCTGGAATTAGTAAATTAAATATTTGTGCTTCGTTCCCATTTAATTGTTCTGCTAGTTTTTCTAACTTTCCTTTCATTCCACCAGTAACATCAATTGCTTTTGATTTATCCGCCATTTTTATTACCTCTTCAAGATTTTCTTTGTTTATTTCTTTTATGAGTTTTGCATTTTTTTCTATTTTTGGATCAGCAGTATATATTCCATCTACATCAGTGCCGAGAATTATTTTTTGTGGTTTCATTTGTTTTGTTATTTGTGCAATAGAAGTATCCCCACTCATTACACTCCATTTTAGTGTTTTGTCTTTAACCATTGTTCCAGTGGTTATTGGTATTTCGCCCCTCTGCAATGCTTTTTCATAATCTTCTATTTCGTAAACAATCACTTTTTTATTATCATGTTTGCAAACCCAATACCCTGGCAAGTGTCTTGTTTTTAGTTTTTGTTTTTCTAGAGCTTCAATTACTTTATCAGCTACAAAATCACAATCTTGAATTGTTTTTTCTACTCCTTTTTCTTGGTTTTTTGTTTTTATCCCATTATTCAAATCATATTTTTTTACATTCGTGTGTCCAAATGGCCCAACTCCACAAATTAGTATTAAATTAAATTCTTTTTCTTTTAGTGCTTGTGCAATTTCTTTTGCTGAATTGTTTAACACTTCTTCGTTCATTTCGAATTTATTATCAGCTTTTTTTGTTATTGAAGATCCGCCAAGTTTTAGTAAAACTAGTTCTTTCATCATTTCACCATCTTATTTAAAAAATAATTAATTAGCATATTGTCAAACTAACACATCAACCAACTAACATACCACACAACCAATACATTCACTCAACTAACACACCATCTAACCAACATATCCCCCAAATGATATATCTGACAACTTACATACTCACTTAACAATATTTTATTCACAATTTTATTAACGATTTTGTTCTCACATTATTTTTTGATGAGTGTTGTTTTATTCAATTATTATTTTTGCTTTTGTTGCGNCCACTGTTATTTTTTGTCCATTTTTTATTTGACTAATATCAATTTTGTCTATGCAAGGTATTTCTGAAATTATTGCTCCTACTGCCACTATTGTTTCGCATTCTTTATTTACTAGTGCTAATGGAGCAGTGTTTTGTTTTTTCATTCTGTAGAGTGCATAACTTCCAACTGTTGATCCTTTTCCTTGTGGAAATACAAGTATTTTGTCTTTTATTGATTGTCCTTCTAGTTCGTGTCCTTTTTCAGTAATTATTCCTGTTGCTGGATCTACTCCTCCGAAGAAACTTATTCCTTGTGTTGTTACTAGTGCTTCTCCTGATATTTTTCCGTTAGCAATTTTTCTCCCAATCATTTCTCGCATATTTTTCACCACAATAATTTCAATATTTTTTATTTTTTTTATTTTATTATTTCATTATTTCAATTTTTTTTATTTCTTCTTGTTTATTTATTAATTTTTTGTTTAATTTTTTTCTAATTTTTTCAATTGTTTTATCACTATTTTATTTTTTTGTTTTTAAAATTTTATTCGCACGCTTCTTCCACTAATTTTTCTAATGGGAGTATTTTTGTTTTTGATTGATTTTTTGAATATGCATAGTAACATCCTTTTGCTGAATCTGTTGCTAAGCACTTAAATCTTCCTTTGATTGGTGCAACTACACAACAAGTGTCTGCCGCAAATTTTGCCCCTGCATTTTCTATTATTTTTGTGTAACCTGCACTGTCAGCTATTTTTTTTGTTGGTCTTGCTGTTGTTATCCAGAATTCTTTTGTGACTTTTTTTCCAGTTAATAGTTCTGCGAGTTTTGCTATTTCGTTTATGCTTGCGTGTGGACAACCAACGCTAATAAAATCAATTTCGCAATCATCCATTCTCATTTCTTTTATTGCTTTTTCTATTTCGTTTTTTGTGATTATTATTTCTTCATTAGGGATTGGTGTTTTGTTTGGTGTTATTCCTTCCATATGAAATATTGCTGCACCGCCATAGGTCGCAATACTTGCTGAGAAAGATTTTAGTTCTTCTATTGTTGCTTTTTTTATTCCAGCAATATAAGTTGGTTTTGATTTTACTTTTTCCCCTATTACTTTTCCTAGTGCTCCGAATTCGTGTGTTCCTTTTATTTCGCATTCTACTTTTATTTTTATTTTTGCGTTTCTATTTTCGTCTAAGTGCATTCCATATTCTGGTGTTTTTCCTGTTAGTGCGCTTGCGAGTGCACTTGGCCCTCCTTCTCGGTTTGTTTTTGCTCCCAGAACTGAATTTGCATAAGCCACTGCACTGCTTTCACTCCACGCAATATTTTCTCCATAATGAGGATTGTTTCCTATTAAATATGGAGTGCAAGTACAGGTAGGTATTACTCCCATTTTTGTGAATGCTTCTATTACTAATTTTTGTTTTATTGCAAATTCTTCGCTTATTCCAAGAGTAGCATAATTTTCCATATCCATTCCTGCAGGGTTTAGAGTTGTTAGTACTTTTGTTTTTCCGTCTTTTGCCATTTCTGATAAAAACTCTAATCCTGCATCTCCTAAATTATCATAACTTACTCCCGCTATTTGTACGCTTGTGACATCTATTAGTTTTTTTGCTCCATAAATTTCTCCAAGAGCTACAAGTATTTCCATTGATTTTTTCACAGCATTTCCTTTTGCTCCATTGAGCATTTCTTTTTCTTGTTCTGTTAAATGCATTTTTTCACCAACTTTATTTTTTATGGTTTTTATAAATATTCTTTTATGTTGTGTTTTGGGAATTCTGTTCGTGTCATTTTTTCTATTTTGTCTAGTTCCATTGTTAAATCAAACCCTGCTTTTGTTGTTTCTCTTGTTATTTGATTTGCACTCGGATCTAGTGATGATCCTTTTTGATTTTGGAATATGTAGAAATCTTTGTTTGCTTGAAATCGTGTGGCCATTGCCCATTCCACTTCTAGTGGATCGTAAATGTTTATGTCTTTGTCTACTATGAAGAAGTGTTTTCCGCTTGTATGTCCTTTCATTGCTGCCTCTATTGCTTTTTTTCCATCATCTTCATTTTTTTTATTTATTTTTACTATTACATGGAACCAACTTGATCCGCCCGGATTTACGCTCACATCAATTACATCCACGCCTGCTTTTTTTACGCAATCAAACACTGTTGGTTCTCTTGGCATTCCCATCAATATTTTGTGTTCAAATCCCCCTGGTAATAGTGCGTGATAAATGTAGTTTGGTCTTGCATAAATTTTTTCTACTGTGAATATTGGTTCTTGTCTTATAATATCATTTGTTCCTGTTAGATCCACGAATGGTCCTTCGGAATGTTTTTCGTTTAGTGATAGTGTTCCTTCCATTATTATTTCTGCATCCGCTGGTAATTCTGCTTCGAATGTTTTTGCTTTTATTACATTGATTGGTTTTATTGAGTTCGCAATTTCTAGTTCGTTTACTCCTAGTGGTGGTGCCATCGCGGCAGCCAGTGCTGTTTCCCCACCTATTCCAATACAATATGCTGCTTTTAGTTCTCCGTTATTTTTTTTCAATAACTCCATTGTGTTTCTTTCAAGTATTCTTAAAGCGATTTTGTTTTTTCCAATTATCATTCCTCGGTGATAGCAAACATTTTGTCCAACACTTGGATCTTTTACTATTATTATTCCGCTTGATATGTATGGCCCCCCATCTTGTTTTGTGTGTGTTAGTATTGGTAGTTTTTCTAAATCAAGTCCTAGTTCTTCGTGATCTGTTTTTGGGATTAGTGTTGGTTTTGTTGGTGAATTTAAAGCATTGGTCATTATTGGGACAAGGTCTTTTACTTCACAACTCAAGTATTTTGCTACTTTTTCTTTTGATGCGAATACATTTGCAGCAATTTTGTTTTTTGTTTCTTTTATATTTTCAAACATTATACTTTTGTCGCTTGCAGAATAAATTATTCCACTCACTTCTAAGTTTTTTGAAACTGGTTTTGTAATCACAAAATCTGTTTTTGTTACAAAATCCCTAAAACTCATAAAATCACCATTTTGTTTTTTTTTAAATTTAAATATTTTTTCTCATAATTTTTTATTTTAATTTTTTTATTTTATTTTTAAACAATTTATTTTTTTTATTTTGTTTGATTTTATTTTTAATTATTTTTATTTTGTTTTTTTAATTTATTTTTTATTTTCTATTTTCCTTTTTGTTTTTTATTTTTCCTATTGTTTTCTTTTGTGTTTTTTTTTATTTCCCCATCTAACAAATTTTGTATTAGGAACCCCTAATAAGTCTAACGCTTTTCCTATAATGAAATTTTCCATGTCCAATATTTTTTTTGGTTTGTGGTAAAATGCTGGGCTTAGAGGAAATATTATTGCTCCATAGAGTGATAGTTTCCATAAATTTTCTAGTGTTGGTCCACTCAAAGGGGTTTCTCTCATTCCAATCACTAGTGGTTTTTTTGTTTTTAACATATTATCTGCGCAACGAGTAGTTAGGGTTGATGTGTGTGCGTGTAGTATTTCTGATATTGTTTTTATTGTTGATGGGATTATTATCATTCCGTCCACTAAAAATGAGCTTGAAGAGATGGTTGCGGCGAGATCTGTGTTTGAATAGTTTTTTGTTGCGAGTTTTTTTATTTCGCGAACAGGTATTTTTGTTTCTTCTTTTATTACTTCGTTTGCCCATTCACTAATAATTAGGTGTGTTTCTATTTTTTGTTTTTTTAGTTCTTTTAATAATGAAATTGCGTAATTTGCTCCACTAGCACCTGTAATTGCGACAATTATTTTCATAAAAATAATTTTAACTTATTTTTATTTTTATCGAGTTGTAGTTTTTTGTTGCGTACATTTCCATTAATTTGTTTTGTTGTGCTTCATTGTAGCATAGTATTAGTACGTTTCCGCCCATTCCTGCCCCTGTTATTTTTGCTCCGCGTGCATTTTCAAAAGTAGCGATTTTTATTATTTCATCAATTTCTTTTGTTGAAATGTTTAGTTCTTTTAGTAGTGCGTGGTTTTGGTTCATTAATTTTCCTATTTCTTCTACTCCACCATATTGGATTTCTTTTTTTGCTTTTGATACAATGTTTTTGTATTCTGAAAATAATTTATTGTATTTTTTTGGTTCTTTTTCTTTATTTTCTCTAACCATTGTTACTGCTTTTTTTGTGTCGTGTTTTATTCCTGTATCCACTAATAAGCATAAGAGTGATTTTCCGCATTTGAATGGTCTGATTGTGTTTTCTCCACCTTTCATATTTTTTTCAAACCATATTACTGTTCCGTAAGTTGCGCAAGAGTTATCTATTCCGCTTGGTGTTCCGTGTGTTATTTTTTCTGCTTTGTATGCTGCTTCGTTGATTTGGTTTTGTTTCCACCCTAATTCAAATATTTGATTTAGTGCTCCGGCCATTGCTACTGCGAGTGCTGCGGAGTATCCTAGTCCTCCTCCTGCTGGGAGATTTGCATTAATAATTATTTTTAGTCCTTCTAGTGTTACGAATTCTTCTCCTTCAATTATTGCTTTTAGCATTTTTGATTTTATGTGTTCTGGTTGTTCTTTTAGCGTGAATTTTTCTTTGAAAACTTTATCATCAAAAATTATGTCTTTTGTGTCTTTTAGTTCTTGAATTTCTACTTCAACATATTTATCTATTCCTGATGCTATTCCTGGTAATCCATATACAACAAAGTGTTCTCCGAATAGTATTACTTTTCCATATCCTTTTGCTTTTACACTCACCATAATTAGTACCTTCTATTTTGCACTATTTTGTGCTATTAGTGTTGTTATTGTTAGTATTATTATTTAATTTAAAAATGTTTAAAAAAGTGACTTTGGAAAAAATAAACAAAAAAATTATTATTGGTAATATTTGGGATTAGTACTTGGAATTAACATTTGGAATTAACATTTAGAATTTGGAGGAGAGTGTTTGAGTGTTTTGGAGCGTGTTTATAGTTTTGGAATGAATTTTGTTCCATAATGGATTATTCCTTTTTCTCCACTTTTGTAGAATTTTCTAAAAACTGCTTCCACTTCTGTTCCTATTTTTAGATCTTCGTATTTGCAATCAACTATTTGGGCGGTTATTTTTGCTCCTTCTTTTAGTTCAATTATTCCTACACAATATGGAGCCATTTCTGAAAATGATTCTGGGCCGGAGTGTATTTGAGTGAATGAAATTATTTTTCCTTCACCTGAAAAATCCATTTCGGAGAATTCTAGGTTTCCACAAATACACATTCCTTTTTTTTCAAAATAAGTTGTCCCACATTTTGTGCATTTGTGTCCGTGTAGTTTGTATCTGTCTCCGTAACTTCTCCATCTTATTATTGGGCTTTTTCTAAACATTTCATCACTCCAAATAATTTTTTAAACAATTTTTTAAAATCATTTTTTACGCCAAATACTTTACTCTTTTTTATTTTTTTATTTTATTTTTTATTTTTATTTTTTTTATTATTTTTTTTTATTGTTCTCCTTTAATTTTTTGTTGTTTTGTTTTTTAGTATTTCTTTTTGTATTCTCCTCTTTTTATTAATGGTTCTTCTTGTGCTTTTTGTTCTCTCCATTTTCTTGCTCGCAAATATAGTGGTTCGTTTTCTTCTTGTATTTCTTTTTCTTCTCGTGTTCTTCCCACTCTTATTACTTGTTCTTCTTCTTGTTTTGGTTTAAACATTGATTTTATTTTGTCTATTATTCCCATACCCATCCTCCCCCCTTTATAAAAAATTTTTATAAAATTTTTTTTATAAAAATCACTTCATTCTTTTGAATACGTGTATTACTGCGGTTGCTCCGCTTCCCCCCACATTGTGTGTTACTCCTATTGTTGCGTTTTTTACTTGTCTTTCTTTTGCTTCTCCTCTTAGTTGCATTGTTGCTTCTATTGCTTGTTTTACTCCTGTTGCTCCTACTGGGTGTCCGCACGCTTTTAGTCCTCCTGATGTGTTTATTGGTGTTTTTGCATCAAAGTAGGTTTGTTTTTCTTTGTATAGTTTTCCTGCTTCTCCTTGTTTTGCTAGTCCTAGTGCTTCTACTGCGTATATTTCTGCTATTGAGAAACAATCGTGTACTTCTGCGAAATTTATTTCTTTTGGAGTTATTTTTGCTTGTTTGTAAGCGTTTTGTGCCGCCATTTTTCCTGCACTTATTTCTAGTAATGATTTTCTTCTTGCGAGTGAGAGTGTGTCTGTTGCGAGTGCTGATCCTGTGATGTATACTTCGGTGTTCATTTTTTTTGCAATACTTTCGTTTGCTATTATTATTGTTGCTGCCCCATCTGTTATTGGTGAGCAATCCATTAGTGTTAGTGGATCGGCTACCATTGTTGAGTTTATTACATCATCTATTGTTAGTTCGTTTTTGAATTGTGAGTAAGTGTTTCTTGCTCCATGGTAGTGGTTTTTTACTGATACTTCTGCAAGCACTTCTCTTGTTAAATCGTATTTGTCCATGTATGCGTTTGCTAGTAGGGCGTAAAGTCCAGGGAATGTTAGTCCGTTGAATCCTTCTAGTTCTTCATCTCCTGCCCCCATTAGTGCGGTTGTTACTTGGTCTGTGGAAACATCAGTCATTTTTTCTACTCCATTAACCATCACTATGTTTGCTGCTCCGCTTTCTATTGCTGCTATTCCTTGTCTTAGCGCAATACTTCCACTTGCACACGCCCCCTCTACTCTTATTGATGGTTTGTCTAAATTCAAATTTTCGCTCGCCATTGCTCCTATGTGTAGTTGTCCTGATAATGAATCTCCGCACATATTTCCAGTGAAGATTGAATCAATTTGTTCAGGGGTTAATTTTGCATCATTTAGTGCTCTTAATTGTGAATCGAGTAATAATTCTCTTATTCCTCTATCCCAAATTTCACCAAACTTGGTAATCCCAATTCCTAAAACCCCAATCTTCATTTTTTAATCACCTTTAATGTATTTGCTCCATGTGTGCTTCGTATTCTGGGTAAGTTAAGTATTCTTTTCTTTTTACATAATCTTCTGTTGTTTTTACTTTTGCTTTTTGTGCAGCGATTATTTTTTCTGTTGCAGTGAATATGAATGCATCTGATCCACTTCCTGATCCGTATGAAGTCACTAGTATTTTGTCCCCTGGTTTTGCAATATCAAGCACGCAAGTTAGTCCTAATATTGATGATCCTGAATAAGTGTTCCCTATTTTTTTTACTATTAGTCCTGGTTCTATTTGTTCTTTTGTCACTCCAAATATTTTTGCTACTCTTAGTGGAAATTTTCCGTTCGGCATGTGAAACACTACATATTTGAAGTCACTGATTTTTGTGTTTGTTTTTTCTAAAATATTTTTTGTCGCCCCCACTACGTGTTTGAAGTATGCTGGTTCTCCTGTGAATCTTCCTGCGTGTGCTGGGTATGATTGTAATGCTCTTCTCCAAAAATCAGGAGTGTCACTTGTAAATGAAAGTGTTGCATCAAGTGTTGCAACTGCTTCTTCGTTTGGCCCCATTAAAAATGCTGCTCCTCCTGCTGATGCGGAGTATTCTAGTGCATTTCCTGGTTCTGCTTGTGAAGTATCGGCCCCTATGCTTAACCCGTATTTTATCATTTTTGAGTCAACTAGTCCTGCGTTTATTTGAATTGTTCCACTTCCTGCTTTGCAAGCAAATTGTGTATCAAGTGCAGTGTAGTTGTTTCCAATATCTAGTGCTTCACCCACAATTGATNCGGTTGGTTTTACTGCATAAGGGTGACTTTCACTTCCTACATAAATTGCCCCGATTTCTTTTCTATTAATGTTTGTTCTAAGAAGTGCGTTTCTTGCAGCGCTCACTGATATTGTTGCTGTGTCTTCGTCTTTTCCCGGAACAGATTTTTCCACCAACCCTAACCCGTTTTTTATTGAGTTAGGATTAGCATGTTGTACTTTCGCTATTTCCTCAACAGTGATCCTGTATTTAGGAATGTACGCACCCCAACTAACTATTCCAGCCATTTTATCACTTTAATTTTTATTAATTTAATTTTTATAACTCACTTTACTAATTTACTTTCAATTTATTTTTTGTTGTTTCACAAAATTTTTAATTCAATAATTTTATTAATTTTCAATGCTTATAAAAATATAACTAAATTTTTAAAAATCAAAATTCGCACCACATTCGTACTAATTCTTTTGCTTTTGCCGGATTTTTTTTGTACACTTTTACAAAGTCCGCTAAATAATGTTTATCAAATCTTTTTCTAACAAATTTGGATAATCTAACATATTCTGCGTTTGGTGCGCCACTTAATTTAGTTGCTTTTGCAACTTTTTTTCGAGCTGCTTTTTGTGCAATTTTTCTTTGAATTTTGCTTTTTTGTGCAGCACTAATCCGTGCTGTTTGTGCTCCCTTTGTGTTGCGACAAACTGGTTTTCTTCTTCCAACATATCGAGACATTTTTTTCACCAAAAATTATTTTTAATATTTTTTTCAAAGTGTTCAATTGAGTTGCAATTTTTGCAATGGTTCGTATTGCTTTTCTGCAACCCTCTCTTGAACCTCTTTTTTTTGAACTTTACTTTTTTTATGCAACCCTTCGAGCTCTTCTTAGCGCTGCCACTCTTTTTTTTGCTGCGTTTGCTTTTGCCACCACTAATGCATTCCGTTTAACTGGTTTTTTAGGAATACGTGCTCCTGGTTTTCTTGTTCCAATATACCTGGACATCAATTATCACCTAATTATTATACTTCTTTTTAGTTATTTAAGCTTTTATCTCTTATTTTTTTGATTATTTTTTCTGCGTTTGCTTGGTTGATTTCTTTTGAGTTGATCATTTCTTCAGCGACTTGTTCTATTTCGTTTTCTTTTGCTCCTGCTTGGGTTGCTAGTGCGCGTGCGTGTAGTTTCATGTGTCCTGCTTGGATTCCTGTTGTTACTATTGCGCGGAGTGCTGCAAAGTTTTGTGCTAATCCAACTGATGCTGCTATGCTTGCGAGTTCTTTGGAGTTTTTTACTCCTAAGATTTTTAAAGAAAGCGAAGCCATTGGGTTTAGTTTTGCTGTTCCCCCTATTGTTGCGAGTGTGATTGGTAATTCTATTTCACCAACCAAGTCCCCGTTTTCGTTTTTGTAGTATTTTGTTAGTGGAGAGTATTTTCCTTTTTCTTTGTATGCTGCGTATGAGTGTATTCCTGCTTCTACTCCTCTAAAATCGTTTCCTGTTGCTATTGTTAGTGAATCAATTCCGTTCATTATTCCTTTGTTGTGGGTTGCTGCTCTGAATGGAGAGCTAACAGCTATTTCGTATGCTTGAATAATTCTGTCAATTATTTCTTCTCCTTTGATTTTTCCTTTTGTGCTTTCTTCTAGTTTTTGTTTTGTCCAAATTGTTTTTGCTTGTGCTTTTCTGTAAATTGCTAGGTTTGAAATTATTCTCATTAGTGCTTTTCCTCCGGAAATTTTTTCTATTATTGGAGTTATTTTTTCTGTCATTGTGTTTATTGCATTGGCTCCCATCGCGTCACGAACATCCACTAGTAATTGTAACTCTATTATTTTTCCGGTTGGAGTGTTTAGTATTTCTCCTTTTAGATCACGAGGCCCTCCCCCAAATTTTGTTAGAACTGAATCTACTTTTTCTGCTTCTTTTAGTATTTCTTTTTTTGATTCTAAGATTTTTTTTAGAACGATTTCTGGGTTTTGTGTGCCTGTTATCATTATTTGTCCTATCATTATTGGTTCGTCTGTTTTTGTAATGAAACCGTTTGATAGTTTTGCTGCGTTACTTGCTGCGGCTACTACGCTTGGTTCTTCAAGAACGAAAGGAATTAGGTATTCTTTTTTATCTATTACAAAGTTTGTTGCTACTCCGAAAGGGAGTGAGTATGTCCCAACCACGTTTTCTATCATTTTGTCAGCGTTAGATATGGGCAGGTTTGTTTCTGTGGTTAAGAGTTTTTTTTCTTCTTCGGTTAGAGAGAATTCTTTTGCGAGTATTTCTTGTCTTTCTTTTATTGTTTTTTTGTAAAATCCTTCAAATTTTTTTGAATCCATTTTTTCACCAAAAAAAATTTTAAATATTTTTTAATTTTAACTTATTTTTTAATTTTAAATATTTTTTAAATTTAAATATTTTTATTGAATATTTTTTTATTTTTAATTTTGTTTCATATTTTCATTTTTTTTAATTAATTTTTATTGTTTTTTATTTCCCATTTTATTTTTTATTTTATTTTGTTTTTTTTTAATTATTAATTTTTCTTTATTCGTTGGTTTTTTGTTTTTCTATTGCTTCTTCTATTAGTTTTCTTTGTTCTGCTTCTGCTTTTTCCATATCTTTTTTGTCCAAGTATTTTATTATTGCTTTTGCTGCTTCTCTTCCTGCTGTGATTGCTGCGATTACTGTTTTTGGTCCGTGTACGCAATCTCCTGCTGCGAATAAGTTAGGCACTATTGTTTGTTTGTTTTTGTTTACTAGAATGCATCCGTCTGGCCCGATTTTTATTATGTTTTTTAGTGATTCGTTGTCGTGTTGTTGTCCTATTGCTATTATTACTTTGTCTGCTTCTAGTACTCCGCTTTCGCTGTTTTTGTAGTGGACTTTTTCTACGTGTTCATTTCCTTCAAATTTTTCTACTTGTACTCCGAAAATAAATTTTACTCCTTCTTCTTCTGCTTCTAAGTAATCTTTTTCTACTACTGCTGCGTATGATTCTTCTTTTGTTGCCATAGTGATGCAGGTTACTTTTCCCCCTAATCTTATTGCGCTTCTTGCTGCATCTAGTCCAACATACCCTGCTCCCACTACTACTACTTTTTCTCCTGGGGAAATCATTGGGAGTGCGCTTTGGTTTAAATTTACTAAGAATTTCATTGCGTTCATTATTCCTTTTAGTTCGTGTCCTTCGTTGGTTAGCATTTTTGGTTTTCCTACTCCTGTTCCCATAAATACTGCGTCGTAGTTTTTCACCATTTCTTCTAAAATATCAGCGTCAATTTTTACGTTGGGTTCGAAATCTATTTCTAGGTCATGTAGTCCTGCTAGTTTTCTTGCAACTATTTCTTTTGGTAATCTGAATTCTGGCACTCCGTATTTTATTACTCCGCCGAAAGTGTTTGTTCCTTCCATTACTGTTACGTTCATTCCTTGGAGTGAGAGTAGGGCAGCTACTGTTAATCCGCTTGGCCCTGATCCGATTACTGCTATTTTTTTTCCATTTTTTGTTTCTCTTTCAGGAAATACTGTGTTGTCTCCTATGTATCTTTCTATTCCGCCGATTGAGATTGGATCGTTTTTTGCGTTTAGAATGCAGTGTCCTTCGCATTGTTTTTCGTGTTGACATATTCTTCCACAAATGCTTGGAAAAAAATTGCTTTCTCTTATTATTTTTCCTGCTTCGTTTGTGTTTCCTTCTCTGAATGCTTTAATGAATTGAGGGATTTGTACTTTTGCAGGGCACCCTTCTACGCATTTTGGGTTTTTGCACTGAATACACCTATTTGCTTCATTTATTGCTTCTTCTAGAGTAAATCCGAGTTCTACTTCGTTAAAAGTAGTTTTTCGTTTTTCTAGTGATAAAAGTGGCACTCTCATTATTTATCCCTTTTAAAAAATCAATTCCTCAAAAAATCAATCTTACAAAAAAATACCATTTAAAAAAAAACCCTTTTCCCAAAAAATTACTTATTCCAAAAAAATTATTTCTTTAAAAAATTATTAATTGTAAAAGAAAAGTTTGGTTCGCCAATAGTAAAATGAAGAGGAAGTATAGGCATAAAAACCTATCCAACTAACGAACAATGGAACGACAATTGACGTGTTATTTGTTTTTTTGTTTAATTATTTAAATAGAACAATGCTGTGGGGGTGCAATTATGGAAATGGATGCGCATAATCACAGAAATTTAACACACAATTAAAAAAATTTATTTGGGAAGAACTTATTCGGAAAGAACTTATTCGGAAAGAACTTATTTTGGAAAGAACTTATTCGAAAAGAACTTATTTTGGAAAGAACTTATTCGAAAAGAACTTATTTTGGAAAGAACTTATTTGAAAAGAACTTATTTGAGGAGAATTTATTTGGGAAAGACGTTATTTGGAAAATAAATTTAACATATTTATTTTGGCGCATACTCAAATCTTCTTTTTGGTTTTTTTGAGAGTTCGTCTTTTAGTAGTAGTTTTTTCCAATCAAATAAAAAGAATGCTAGGAGTGCTATTACTCCTATTATTTCTATAATGAGTGTTCCTATTGATGCACTTCCTGTAATGGCTGCTTCAAGTGAGGTGTATATTTTTTCTGATGTGAATACTAAAAATAAATAACTTATTGTTCTTCCTACAAAAAACCCTGCTAGTATTTCGGTGATTCTGATCCTTGTTGTTCCTACCGCAATGAATAGTGAGTTTGAGGGGAATGGTCCGAGTGAGAAGAGCATACTGAACAAAAATTTTTTTACTGTTCCTTTTCTTAATTTGTTTCTTATTAGTTCCATTTCTTCTTTTTTTTCTTCACTCGCGAATTTGGTGAATACTTTTCTTGAAGATATTGCAAGCACATATCTTCCTGTTGTTGAAGCGGTTACTCCGATTAGGATTAGTAGTAATAGGTTTTGTGGGTGTGCAATGTAAAAGTAAGCTAATACAACCCAAGTGGGTGGTGCGAATGCGGGAATTATGTTAATCCCNAACACTATTATCCATTCTATTACTAATTGAACAAAATCCATAATTATCAAAACACACAAAACTTTGAATAATACTTTTTGTTGAATTCATTAATTGTTTGTCATTAATTTTTATTGTATTAATTTTGTTTGCTAGTATTAATTAATTTGTTTGTTGGTATTAAATTAGTTTTGTTCTAACCATTCTTTTAGTTTTCCTAGTATTACATATTCTTGTTTTTGTAGTTCTGATATGTTTTTGCACCCGAGTAAGAATGAGGTTATTTGCATTTCTTTTTTGAAGTTTTCTAAATAATTTTTTATCGCGTTTGTTCCTTTTTTTGTTTGTGCTTGTAGGATTGGTAGAGCATTTCCAACCATGTCCGCTCCTAAAATTATTGCTTTTGTTGCTTCGACTCCGTTTCGTATTCCTCCGCTCGCAATTATTTTTTTGTTTGTTCCTGCTATCGCGTTTTTTGTTTCTATTATTGATACTGCTGTGGGCACTCCAATATCTCTAAATTCTTCGCCGAAACTTTTTTTGTGTCTTAGTGAATCTACTCTTGTCCAACTTGTTCCTCCTGCTCCTTGGGTATCTATTGCCGCGATTTTTGTTTTTCGTAATAGCATTGCTGTTTCGTAACTCACTCCGTGCCCTACTTCTTTTACATACACTGGCACACTTAGTTGTTCTGCGTATTCTGTTATTTTTTCTACTACTCCGCTAAAATCTAGATCTCCTTCTGGTTGCATTGCTTCTTGTGCTGCGTTGATGTGGATTGCAAGAGCATTCGCTTCAATTGCTTGGAGTGCATCATTCATTTCTTTTGGAGAGTATTGTTTTAGTTGTGCTGCACCTAAATTTCCTGAAATAAAAATGTCCGGAGCAACATCTCTCACATAATATGTTTCGGTGAGTGAGGGTTGTTCTAGCATTGCTCGCATACTCCCAAGCCCCATCCCTATCCCCATTTCTTGACAAGCTTGTGCGATTTCTGTATTTACTTTTTTTGATACTTGTGCTCCGCCAGTAATTGCTGACACTAGAAAGGGGAAGGAAAAATTTTTTCCTAAAAAATTTGTGGATAAATTTATTTCTGAAAAATTTATTTCAGGGAGTGCTAAATAATTTAATTCCACGAACTCTAACAAAGTGGTTTTGTTTTTAAAAGACACATCTTTTTTTGCGCAAAGCTCTAAATGTTCTTTTTTTCTTCTCTCTATTGGTGAAATCATTTTTTCAACACCATTTAGTTTTTTTCTTGTTTTTATTTTTTTATTTAATTTTTTTTGTTTTATTTTGTTTAATTTTTTTAATTATTTTTTTTCTTCTTTTTGTTTTATTTCTTTTGTTTCTTGTTTTTGTTTTTTTTGTTGTTTATATTTTTCTTTCAATTGAGTAATCCGCGAATTTTTTTAGCATTATTTTTGCGTTTGATTTTGGCAATTGTTTGTCTAGTTTTTCCCATGCGTTTTTCACTAATTTGTTTGCTTTGGTTTTTGAGTATTCTATTCCGTCGTATTTGTTTATTATGTTTAGTGCTTCTTGGATTATTTTGTCGTCATTAGTGTGTGAGTCAAGTATTTCTATTAATCTTTTTTTATCTGTTTCTGTTGCTACTTGTAGTGTTCTTATCACTATGAGTGTTCTTTTTCCTTCATGTATGTCTCCGCAAATGCTTCCTTTTTTTTCTTTGAATGTGTTTTCTGTTAGTTCTAGTATGTCATCTTGGATTTGGAATGCTACTCCCATTATTTGTCCAAATTCTGCGAGTGCGGTTCGTTGTTTTTTTGTTGCTCCTCCAACTATTGCTCCGAGTTCACAAGCAAATCTTGTTAACACTCCTGTTTTGCACAAACACATATTCAAATAGTGTTTTTCGTTCGGAGTGTATCCTCCCCTGTGCCACGCTATATCCCACGCTTGTCCGCTTGACACTCTTAACATTTCTGTTAAATAAAGATCAACTATTTCTGCTTTCTTTTTCTCGCTTAGTTTGAATTCGTTTGTCACTATTTTGCTCATTGGCCAATAATACATTATTGTTCCTGTGTTGATCGCGGTGTCTATTCCGTAAATTTTGTGAGTGCAGGGTTTTCCTCTTCTAGCAACTGAATTATCTTCTACATCATCACACATTAGTGTTCCGTTGTGAATTATTTCTACTATCGGTGCTAGTTTTTGTGCTTCTTCAAAACTTCCTCCCACTGCTTCTGCTGATAAACAAGTTAGCACTGGTCTGAATCTTTTTCCTCCCCTATCAAGTAAATCCCATATTGGTTCATTCACTCCCTTTGTGTAAGCTACTAAATCTAGTTCAAAAATAGTTGGACCTAGAATTGATTCTATCCACTTTTTGTTGGCTTTTCTTGGAATATATTTTTCTATTTCTTTTTCTATAAATGGTATTCTTGTTTTTAAGTAATCCTTTATCTCCATTTTTGTTTCTTTATCAGTTACTTTTGTCAAAAACAACACCTCCAAAAAAATACTCAAAAAAACATTTATTTTTTTATTTCAATATTTTTATTATTTAATACATTTTTATTATTTAAAACATTTTAATTAACACATTTTTGTTATTTGTTACATTTTAATTTTTTGTT
>JGI24711J26586_10000031_pt1 | contig 96518 bp, 83 predicted proteins | sample BioPla3DNA1_FD_26586 | JGI IMG/M metagenome (IMG submission 26586)
AGCATAAAATTATAGAATAACTTATATATATTGAACAAGTTTTATATTAACTTTTGCAGTAATTTATAAAAAAATATTATAGTAGTGCTTAAATATATTGAAAAATAACAATAAATATGGTAAACTAATAAATAGCTTATGTTGGGAAAGATTATTGCAAATTTACATCTTAAAAAGGTAACTTGTAATTATTTTTCACATTGTTTTATATTATAAAATAAGTATTATATAAGAAAATCAGGTTGGAGGGTTTACATATGAAGTGTCCAAATTGCGGAGAAAATTTAAAGGGGAAACCTAATTTCTGTGGTTTTTGTGGTTCAGAAGTCAGAGTAGGTGATAAACAAACTGAAACAAGCATTTTGAAGAAACCAATAAGTGAATTATTTAAATCTGGATCATCTAGTGTAACAGATGAAAAACAATTTGAAGAAAAGGATTTTACAAAGCCAATCAAAAGAAAAGAAACTATGGAACAGGTTTCTGTACCTAAAAATGATGAAATTAAAGTTCAGGATTATAAAGAACAGGAAGCAAAGCAAGCTAAGCTTAGTGGCGATGACTTTTTCAATAAACCAATTGATGAGATCAGGTCTGCACAACAACAAACTACACAACAACAAACTGCTCAACAGATTGCTCAGCCTATGCAGCCAGATAGCAAATCTGCTAAGTCAAGTCAACCAGCAGTTGAAAAAGAAGTACAAGCTCAAAAGGTGGAAAGTGAAGCTTCTAAGCCAATAAATCCAATTATACACACACTTAGCGATGACTTTTTGGAGGAAGAGGCTGTAAAGCCAAATACTGTAAAGGTGATTGATACAGTTGGACAAAATAAGATAACAGCAAAGTCAATGCTCGAATATTTAGGCTTGGTTGTAGAAATTCAAACTAAAAATAGTGAAACAATTCCTTATGGAGATGTTATTTCTCAGGACAAAGAACCAGGTACAAAGGTTGCTGTTGGCTCAACAATTACATTGGTTACAAGTGTTGGAACATGGACAGATTGGAGTACAGAAACTATTCCTGAAGATAAGCTACATAAGTTTGATGTTGAGGAAAAGATTCAATATCGCTCACGCACAAGACAACAGACTATTGATTATAAAGAAAGTTCAAGCAAGGATGAGTATCCAGATTATGAGATTTATGAGGTAAAGAATGTTTATTCTGACTGGGTTGAAGAGGATTATTATCTTTCAGNAATGAAGGAAAACTCTGATTTATGTGAAGTCGCATCAAAAAAAGTGGGCTTTAAATATTGTGGTTGGAACTATAAGGGTAGTGATGAAGATATTATTGAGTCATTCGGTACTGCTCGACTTGCTGTAACGTTTAATCCTGGAACAACAGTTGATGATTGGGAGTATAGGGAGATTATAAGCAAAAATGACTCAGATGTTTCCTATACAAAATGGCATAGGGCTGATGATAATGGCACTTTAACACCAGCTAATGATATTGTAATTGCCAATATCAGCATAGCAGGCTATGATGTTGGTGGAGTATATTATGCATTAAAATATGGCACAAAGGATTCAGAGTGGTATAAGCATAGGACAAGAGAAATTGTTGAGCATGTTTACTCATTCAGGAAGAATGTTTATACTGAATGGAGTGAATGGGGCGAGTGGGGCTTCAATAAAATTGAAGAAGATGACTTAACAGATGTTGAAACACAGAAGATCTATAGATACAGAAGAAAAGCAAGTATAAAGTAGTTTAAACTTTACAAATAGTATAGAAAATGAATAGTTTAGAAATGGTATAGCATTTTGCTATACCATTTTTTATTATAACTAATGACTAGTCATTTTCTTTTATATTAAGTCGCTTTTGGAAAAGCACAGCGAAAATAATAATTACGCCTTTTACAGCACCTACAAGGAATGGTGGCACTCCAAAAAGATTCATCATGTTGTTAATTACACCAAGTGTAAGGGTCCCGAAAACAGTACCTATAATTTTGCCCCTACCACCCGACATGCTTGTTCCGCCAATAACAACAGATGTAATAGCGTCCATTTCATATGAAATACCGGAGGAGGCAGAATTTATACTTCCTAATCTTGATGCCTCAACAATTCCAGCAATACTAACAAATATTCCAGAAATAATAAAGGTATATACCTTAACTCTGTTGATATTGATACCTGAAAGTCTGGTTGCTTTTTCGTTGCTTCCAACTGCATAGATATATCGTCCCGTAGGCGTATTTGACATAAAGAAGGATATGATAAAAGCAAGTATGAGCCAGAAAATAATTGGCAGTGGAATTACTCCAAACAGGTTCATATTAGATATTGATATAAATGCTTTTGCTGATTTACCGGACACCAAGAGTCCTCCGCCATCAAAAAAATATTGGGATAAAGAACGATAAATTGTCATGGTACCAAGAGTAACTATGAATGCTGGAACATTAAATTTTGCAACCAGCCAGCCTGTAATAAATCCAAAAACGACTGCTGAAATTAGGCTTAAAATAATTCCAAGAATAATGCTCTGAGTAGAATTAATAATTGAGAGTGCAATTAGTGCAGTTAATGCAAGCTGAGATCCGACAGATAGGTCAATGCTTCCATTAATTATTACAAGCGTCATACCAAGTGAAACAATTCCAATAATTGAGTTATTTCTTAAAATATTCATGAGATTACCAATATTTAAAAATGTAGTACCACAGGTTATAACAGCAAGCATGAATAGTCCCATGAATGCAATAAAAGCACTATTTTGGTTAGCGAAATCCTTTAGGTTATCTTTATTCAATATATTTTTCATAAGCATTTCAGTCCTTTACAAAGCCCCACCAGTAGCAATAATCATTATTTTCTTTTGTGAGGCTTCATCACGATTAAATTCTTTTCTTATTTTACCTTGATACATAACATAAATTCGGTCACATAGACTTAAAATTTCCTGAGGCTCATTTGATAGGATAACAATTCCAACACCTGATTCAGCAAGCTTAACGATGATGTTATAAATTTCAAATTTAGCAGCAATATCAACGCCCTGAGTGGGGTTATCCAAAATTAGAATATTAGGTTTACTGCTTAAGGTTTTTGCAAGTATAACCTTTTGCTGATTGCCTCCTGAAAGACTTAAAATTGAGTTATTTAAGTTGTGTAGTTTTATATTGAGCTTTCTGATGAAATCCTGATTTGAAAAAAGCTCTGCTTTTCTGTCAATTATCAACAGCCTTTTTAGCTTATCAAGAATAGAAATACTCATATTTTTTGAAATGGATAGGTCCTTTATAATTCCCTTTTCTTTACGATTATTCGGAAGATAGGATATTCCTAAATTTTTTGCAATAACTGTTGAGGTTATATTTTCTTTTTGTCCGTTTACAATAATCTCACCCTCATATTCCGAATTACAGCCATATATAGTAGAAAAAAGTTCACTTCTGCCATCGCCTAATAGACCTGTCACACCAATGATTTCACTTTTATGCAAGGTAATATTTATATTTGCAAAGTCTTTTTTGTATGATAAATTTCTTGTTTCCAGAATTTTATTGCCAACGGTTCTGGGAGAATAGGCAGAATAAAATGATAACTCTGCTCCAACCATATAACTAGCAAGCTGATGTTCGTCGATATCAGAAGTTAGTCTATCAGAAATTACAACTTTACCATCACGCATTACAGTAAAATGGTCGCAGATTCTCAAGACTTCATTTAATTTATGCGATATAAAAACAAAGCTAACCCCTTTAGTTTGTAATGTTTCCATTATCATAAAGATTCGTTCAATTTCTGTAGGATTAAGTGAAGCTGTCGGTTCATCCATTATTATTATTTTGGCTTTTTTCAGTAATGCAGATGCAATCTCTACAATTTGTTTATAGGAGGTAGTAAGTGTGCTTGTCAATGCTGTCGGGTCTAAATCTATTCCCATATTGTTAAGAATATTCTTTGCTTTGTTTATCATGGCCTTCTTATTAATCGTAACGCCATGTTTTAGCTCATTACCTAAGAATAGATTTTCGTAAATACGCAAATCATTGACAAGCATTATCTCTTGATGAATAAAGGCAATATTATACTCTTCAGCGTCAGAAGGAGAATTAATTACTGCTTTTCTACCATTTATATAAATCTCGCCTTTATCACAAGGAACTACTCCTCCAAGAATATTCATAAGCGTAGTTTTACCAGTACCATTTTCGCCCAAAAGGGCATGAACAGAGCCTTTTTGCAAGCAAAAGTCCACTCCATGCAAAACCTTATTACCACCAAATGCTTTTTCAATTGATTGCATTTTAACAATATATTTAGGCATTTTTAGCTCCTGTTTATGGATTTTTCAGTTTAGTACGGTGAGTTAGGGTCTAGCAGGCTTGAGACATTATCCTTAGTTACAATTGTAGGAGGGATAATATTATCCTTTTCAACCTTTTTCCCATCCTTTATATCAACAGCTGCCTGAACAGCGTCTTTAATCATGCTGGGGCTATATGTTGCAGTAATGCAAATAGGCTGTTCAGATTTTGAAATCTTTTCAAAATAATTTTGACTTCCGCCAGCACCTGTTAGATACTTTACATCAGTTCTGTTAGCGTCTTTTATTGCTTGTAACATACCGATTGAGGACTCATCATCTATTGAGAATATTGCATCAATTTTATTATTTGCTACAAGGACATCGCTAAGAGTCTTTAAGCCTGACTGCTGTGTAAAATCAGGAGCAGTCATATCAATCAAATTAATATCTGGGTATTTTTCAGACATAACATCTTTAAATGCATTAACTCGTTCAGTACTTACAGAGCCTGAGCTAGGAACATTCAGTACTGCGATAGTGCCACTGCCATTAAGCTGTTTGCCAAGATATTCAGCACTATATGAACCAATACCAGCATTATCACCTGCAAAGTATGCAGTATAGTCTGATGAAACCTTTCTGTCAAAAACTATTAAAGGTATATTAGCGTCGATAATTTTCTGTGCTGTTACTGAAACCTCATCTGTATGAGGGAGCAGAACAATTGCAGAGCATTTAAGGTTAATCATCTCCTCAATCTGATTAGCTTGCTCATTAACATTTGCAGATGTAAGGAGTTTATAGCCACTTCCTTCTTTTAAGTTAAGTTCCTCACATTTTTGTTTAGCAAAATATGATATACCTGCCATCCAGCCATGACTTGCTGAAGGAACAATTATAGCAATTGGTCCATCTTTATTATCATCCTTTTTTCCACAGGCAGTAAAGCACAACATGAATATTAGGCAGGCTAAAACAGTACAAAAAAATCTTTTCATAGAAAATCCTCCGTTATTCTATAATTTTTTAGAAAATTATTAAACTAAATGTCAAATAGTATAATTGAAAAAAAAACAGATACAATAAAACTGTAGTTGAACCTGTATAATTATTTATTCCAATATAAACACTAATTATACAGTTATAATTTTAAAAGTTAGAGTGAAGATTAAAAATTTAACTTAAATAAAGAATATAAAGTAAGGAAGGAGACAAGCTATGAGTTTAGGGTATATGACAAATGCATTTGGAGAACTGGTTGGTTCTGGTGGAGGAGTAATAAATGCTAAGGATGTAAGATATGTAACTATGTGTGATGACGAAGAGGCTATAAAGAAAATTACAGAGGTAGGATTTGAATATATCGAAATTTTTGATGGTAATTTATCAAGGTATGAGGATAATCCAGAGAAATTTACTGAAATTTTAAATAAATACAATGCAAAGCTGCTAGGTGTTTATATAGGTGCTGGCTATATTTATGGAGATGCTTTAGAGGATGAATTATATCGTATAGATAAAGTAAGTGCATTAGCTAAAAAACTTGGAGCAAAACATATTGTTTTAGGAGGAGGAGCTGCCCGAGCAAGTGGAATAAAGGATTCTGACTATGAACTGCTTGCAAAGGGTGTTGATAGAGCAAATGAAATAGTAAAAAAGCATGGACTTATTGCTAGCTATCATCCTCATCTAGGTTGTATGGTTGAAAAGCCAGACCAAATCGATAAGTTATTTGCTTTATCGGATATTGCATTTTGTCCTGATATTGCTCATCTTGAGGCGGGTGGAGGAGATTCACTTGAAATAATAAAGAAGTATTATGACCGCATTAAATATGTACACCTTAAGGATTTAAAGAACGGACAATTTGTTCCACTTGGAAAAGGAGATATAAATTTATCGAATATTATAAATTATTTTAAGCAAAATAATTATAATGGTGACTGGTTAGTTGAAATTGACGGTTATTCAGGTGACCCATATGAAGCATGTAAGATATCATTTGAATTTCTTCAAGAATTTATGCCATTAAGTTAAGTAAAATAAAAATAATACAAAAGGAGTTTACTATGAAAAAGAAAAAAATTCTATCAGCATTATTAGCTTTATCAATGATGTTTGTAATAACTGCTTGTGGAGATAAGGATAAGGATAGCTCAAAGGATTCAAAGGCTCAAACAAGTAAAGCTGAAACTTCATCTACTACTACCGATAATGATAAGGCTGAAATAAAGTCAACAGGTCCGAATGGTGAAACTGCTGTTAATGCAAATAATTTGTCATTAACAGATGAAGAGATTGAAAAAATCAAATCAGGAAATTATACAGCAGCAATTTGTCTTCACTATGGTGGTAATGACTGGTCTGCCTCACAGGTAAAGGGTTTAACTGATACCTTTAACAAGTTAGGTATTAAAGTTGTTGCAACAACTGATGCTAACTTCTCAGCAGAGCAGCAAGTTGCAGATATTGAAACAGTTATGGCATTAAAGCCTGATATTCTTATAAGTATTCCAACAGACGCAGTTGCGACTGCTGATGCATATCAAAGAGCAGCGGACGCAGGCATAAGAATAGTTTTCATGGATAATGTTCCGCAAGGATTTAAAGCAGGCAAGAATTATGTAAGCTGTGTATCAGCGGACAACTATGGTAATGGTATAATTGCGGCCGACCTAATAGGTGAAGCATTGAATGGAAAAGGCAAAATTGGTGTTGTTTTCTATGATGTTGACTTCTTTGTAACTAACCAAAGATTAGAAGCATTTGAAAAGACGATGAAAGATAAATATCCTGATATAGAGGTTGTTTCAAAAATGGGCTTTACAGATACTAATGCAGCAAGCTCAGTAGCGGACGCAATGCTTACTCAAAATCCTAATATTGATGCAATTTTCGCACATTGGGATGTACCATGTGAGGGTGTATTGTCATCACTAAGAGCTGGTGGCTATAATAATGTAAAGTTAAGTACAATTGACTTGGGTAATAATATCGCTAAGGAAATCGCAGAGGGAAATGTTCTAGGACTTGGTGCACAGCTACCATATGATCAGGGTGTTGCTGAGGCAACTCTTGCAGCATATTCACTTTTAGGTAAGGAAGCACCAGCATATGTAGCAGTACCAGCAATGCGTGTAGATAGAAACAATATCCTTGAGGCATATGAAAAGGTATACCATGTTGAAGCACCAGATTGGTTAAAGGAAGCAGCAAATAAGTAGCTCAAATAAGTAGTTTTTAAGTTTTAATTAGGCGTTTTGAAGTCTATTTAAAACGCCTAATTAACTTATATGTTATATAAAAGAAAAGAGTGGTGAGATTGGGTAAAGCGATATTAGAAATGAAGGGAATTAATAAATCCTTTGGTAATGTATCGGTATTAAAGGATGTTGATTTCACCCTGCAGGAAGGAGAAGTACATGCACTTGTTGGTGGAAATGGTGCAGGAAAATCCACGCTTATGAAGATTATGACAGGTGTTTATAGTCTTGATTCAGGAGAAATTTATATTAACGGTGAGAGGAAGAATATCCAGAATACTAAAGATGCAAAAGAAAATGGTATAGCCATGATATTTCAGGAGCTGTCATTAGTTCCGACTATGACCATTGCTGAGAATATATTTTTGGGTGAGGAGATAACAAAGACTGGATTTAGAGATGTTTCAGCAATGAATAAAAGGGCTAAGGAAATTTTAAATGACTTAGGGATATTTATTAATCCCGAGTTAAAGGTGAATCAGCTTAGTGTTGGTATGAGCCAGATGATTGAAATTGCAAAAGCTATTTCTAAGAATGCAAGGATTCTTGTTCTAGATGAGCCGACTGCATCACTTTCTGACTCAGAAACAGTACAGCTGTTCAGGATTATAAGGCAGCTTAAAGAAAATGGTGTTTCGATGGTATATATTTCTCATAGAATGAATGAAATATTATCAATATCTGATGCTGTTACAATACTAAGGGATGGAAAGAAAATAATAACTGATAATATTGAAAATTTGGATTTAGATAAAATTATTTCACATCTTGTTGGAGGAGAAGCATCGCAAAAGAAGTTTGAATGGGTTGAAAGAGAATATGATGCGAATAAAGATTTAATACTTAAAGTTAAAAATCTTAAGATAAGCGATAAAATACAGAATATTTCATTTGAATTACAAAAAGGAGAAATATTGGGTATCGCAGGGCTAATGGGAAGTGGAAGAACAGAAATATTGGAAACCTTATTTGGAATTAGGAAAAAGCTTGGAGGAACAATAGAGCTTTTGGGTAAAGAAATAAATATAAACAGCTCACAGGATGCAATAAGATATGGTTTTGCATTAATACCTGAGGATAGAAGAAGACAGGGCTTAGTTTTGGGACATTCAGTTAAAAGCAATGCGATTCTTCCGTATCTACGAAACCTTTTGATAGGTAAAACTTATTTAATAAGTGAAAAGGCGTCAAATGAACTTGCTAATGATGATATTAAGCGATTAAATATAAAGACGGACAGCATACACAAAAGGATAAATCTATTATCAGGTGGAAATCAGCAGAAGGTTGTCATAGCTAAATGGTTGAACATGAATCCAAAAATTATGATGCTTGATGAGCCGACAGCAGGTGTTGATATTGGTGCTAAGACAGAAATAATTGAAATCATAAGAAAATTTGCGGATGAGGGCAAAGGAGTAATCTTTGTTTCATCTGAGCTTACGGAGTTGCTTTCCGTATGTGATAGAATTATAACAATTTTTGATGGACGAATTACTGGAAGCATTTTAAGAAAAAATATAAATTCAGAGGAGGAACTCCAGAATGCAATCCAAAGAAGTGAGTAAAAGCAGATTATTTTTTGGCAGTATAGAATGGAGCAAATACATGGTATATATTGTATTTGTAATAATGTTTGCACTATTTTCTATTGTACTTGGCAATAAGGGGTTTCTGACTCAAAACAACCTTATTAATATATTAAGACAAACAGCAATGATATCTATAATGGCAGTTGCAGGAACTTTTGTAATTGCATCAGGACAAATAGATTTGACTGTTGGCGCAGTTGCAGCTATGAGTGCAATGATAGTTTCACTGGTATTGCAAAAAACCAACTCAATACCACTTGCCTTGGTATCTGTACTAGCCTTAGGAATAGGTTCTGGTCTAGTGAATGGAATTTTGGTTACTAAGTTTAGGATTCCACCATTCCTTGTGACAATGGGAATGATGTCGGTTATACGAGGCAGTGCAATGTGGATTACAAATACAGCAGCTGTTCCTATAAAAAACATGACATTTAATAAAATATTTGGTATTGGTGATGTTGGAGGAGTACCTGTTCTGATTTTATGGACTATCTTATTCTATATAGTTGGAGTTATCCTGTTTAATAAAACACCATTCGGACGACATACGCTTGCTGTCGGAGGAAATGAGGTATCAGCTGGTTATAGTGGTATTAAAATTGACAAAATAAAAATAATTGTTTTCTTAATGTCAGGAGCGTTTGCAGCCTTTGCGGGAATTTTATATGCAGGACGAATGCAGGCAGGGCGTTTCTCCTTCGGTGAGGGAGATGAAATGTCTGTTATAGCCGCAGTTGTACTTGGAGGCACTTCAATGAGTGGTGGAACAGGATCAGTTGTAGGTGCATTAGTAGGCTCAATACTAATGGGTGTAATTAATAATGCATTAATTCTTGCGGGATTAAGTACTGCACAGCAAACAATTGTAAAGGGTGCAATTATAATAGTTGCTGTTGTATTAAGCAACTTAGCACAGAAACAGAAAAGATAATAATAAAAGAAATTGGAGGAATTATTATGAAAAAGTTAAATGTTGGTCTTATAGGTGCTGGTTTTATGGGAAAGGCTCATTCTGTAGCTTATTCAAATATGCCTAAATTTTTCTGGCCAGCTCCTGCTATACCTGTGTTCAAAACAATATGTGATATAGTACCGGAGATTGCAGAGGATTCAAAGGATAGGTTTGGATTTGAAAAAAGCTGTACTGATTGGAATGAAATTGTAAACGACCCTGAAATAGATGTAGTAAGTGTATGTACACCGAATGATTCTCACGCTGAAATATCTATTGCAGCACTAAAGGCAAACAAACATGTTATATGTGAAAAGCCGATTGCAAATACCATTGAGAATGCAAAAGCAATGGCTGATGCTGCAGCAGAAGCAAAGGTAAATAATATTATAAGTATGTGTGCATATCAATACAGAAGGGTTCCAGCAGTTGTATTAGCAAAAAAATTCATTGAAGAAGGCTCAATTGGTACTATTTTAAATGTAAGAGCAACTTATTTGCAAAGCTGGAGTGCTGATCCTGCATCACCACTTTCATGGAGGTTCCAGAAGAAAATAGCTGGTGCAGGAACATTAGGGGATATTGCAACTCATGTAATTGATATTTCACAATATCTTGCTGGAGAAATATCAGAGGTTGTATCAAGCGTTAAAACCTATATTGACGAAAGACCTGTGCAAGAGGGTGGAGTGGACTTGCTTGGTACTGTGAAGCTTGGCAGTGATGCAACAAAAGCGCCAGTAGATGTTGATGATGAAACTTCCTTCCTTGTAAAGTTTAAGAGTGGTGCAGTAGGAAGCATTGAGGCTACAAGAAACGCATGGGGCAGAAACAACTTTATAACAGTTGAAGTTCACGGAACAGAGGGTTCATTATTCTTTAATTATGAGCGTTTAAATGAGTTACAGGTTTGCTTTGCAAAGGACCCTGATGACAGACGAGGCTTTAAGACAATTTATACGGGGCCAGCACATTTCTACGGAGAGGTAACATGGAATATTCCAGGTATGAATATCGGTTATGGTGAGCTTAAAACGATAGAAATGTATGAATTTATAAAATCAATTGTAGAGGGTAAACAGCCATCAACAAGCTTTGAGGTTGCTTATCAGGTAAGCAAGGTATGTGATGCTGTTATGAGGTCTGCCGAATCAGGAAGATGGGAAAAGTGCTAATATAAGTTTAAAAAAAGGTAAGTTTTATTATACTTACCTTTTTTATTTTTGCAAAAAAAGAGCGGCAGCGATTAAATCACTGCCGTTAAAACAAATCACTAGTTATATTACGAATTGACGCATATAGTGATAACTCAATTTGAGGGCTTTTTTAATATTCTCATCTGAATTTTCAAATGCTTTATCTTCAATTTCAATACAGGTATATCCATCATATCTGATATCAGTAAGTGCTGAAACATATTTAGCCCAATCCACATCACCTAGTCCAGGTAATTTAGGTGACATATAATCAAGAGGATAAGCCATAACACCTACATCTGAGAGATTGTCCTTGTAAAGCTTAATATCCTTGTAATGGACATGGAAAATCTTATCCTTAAACTCATAAAGAGGGCGAATATAGTCAATATGCTGCCATATAAAATGAGATGGGTCATAGTTAATTCCTAAGTTATTGCTTGGTATTATTTCAAACATTTTTCTCCATATAGCAGGTGTTGTTGCAAGGTTTTCTCCTCCAGGCCATTGGTCCTGCGTAAAGAGCATCGGACAATTTTCAATTGCAATTCTTACATTGTTTTCTTCAGCAAGCTTCACAATAGGTTTCCATACCTTTTCATATTCGATAAGGTTTTCTTCAACTGTTTTATCTTTAATTCTACCTATAAATGTTGTAACAGTATGCACATCAAATTTTGGTGCAGTACAAATTAACTTTTCAAGATGATTGATATATTTACCTCGTTTATCCAAATCAGGGTCAAGTGTATTTGGATAGTAGGCAAGTGCGGAAATCTCNACACCTTTCTCTTTCATGTAATCCTTTATATGCTGTATTTTATTGTCATCAAGCTCATCAACATTTATATGTGAAACACCAGCATATCTTCTTGTAGCTTTTTCCTGAGGCCAGCAAGCAACTTCTATGCACTCATAACCTATATCGGCGGCAGTATCAATAACCTCTTTAAAGCTAGATTCACTCATAATTGCACTAACAAAACCTAGTTTCATATAAAATTCTCCTTTTTAAAAATATATATATTTAAACTATAAGATAATTATTTGCTGTTAATTGAAAAATATACTATTTTTATTTGTTTCCAAAGAAAAAGCAAAGGCTCAAAATAAATTTGAACCCTTGCCAATTATAGTTTTTATACCTTTACAGATATTTTTTCTCTAATATTTAGTGAAATATCATCATTTATTGCATCAATTACAATTACATCGCCTTTTTTAAATTCATCTTCCAGAATTTTTTGTGACAGGATATTCTCAACTTTTTCAACAATCTTTCTTCTAAGAGGTCTTGCCCCATATTGTTCAGTTTCTTTGACACTTGATAGAATTTCTATTGCCTCATCGGTGTATTGAAGTGATATATTAAGATTTTTGGCTCTGACAATTAGCTCATCAAGTAATTTTTTAGTTATATCTTTTAGGTTATTCTTTGTTAGCTTATTAAATACAATCAGGTCATCAAGTCGGTTTATAAGCTCAGGTTTAAGCTGTTTTTTAAGCTCTGAAAGAACATCTTTTTTCAGGTTAGATTCAGTATTTGAATTAAAGCCGACCCTTTTGTTATTGATAATTATTTCAGCACCGATATTGGAGGTCATAATAATAAGCGTGTTTTTGAAATCAACTCTTTTACCTTGTGAATCAGTCAGATACCCATCTTCAATAATTTGTAACAGAATATTTAACACATCGGGATGAGCCTTTTCTATTTCATCAAACAGCAAAACAGAATATGGTTTTCTTCTTATTTTTTCTGTCAGCTGCCCACCCTCTTCAAAGCCGACATATCCGGGAGGGGCACCAATAATTTTTGAAACAGAATGTTTCTCCATATATTCTGACATATCTATTTTTATCAGACAATCATTGTTATCAAACAGATATTGAGAAAGCACCTTTGATAATTCAGTTTTTCCAACTCCTGTTGGACCAAGAAAAAGGAATGAACCAATAGGTCGCTTAGGGTCTTTAAGTCCGACACGACCACGCCTTATGGCCTTAGAAATTGCTGATACAGCCTCATCCTGACCAATAATATGCTTTAATAGCTCTGACTCAAGATTTAGGAGTTTTTCATTTTCCATGACTGTCATTTTTTGAACAGGAATTCCCGTCCATGTGGAAACAACACTAGCTATATCGTCATAGCTTACTTCTATTTTTTTAGGATTTGTTTTTGCAGAGGTGCTGCTGTTATTTTTTAAAAGCTCACGCTGTAGCTTTTCTACTGTTAGACTGCTGAACTCATGCTTATCCTTTTCAATCTTGTTTATTGAATTATTTATTTTACAGTTTTTAAGCTTTGCTCTTGAGGACGCCTCATCAATAATATCAATAGCTTTATCGGGTAGAAATCTATCATGAATATATCTGGTTGAGAAATTAATTGCTGAACGAATTGTTTCATCATTAATTATTACATTATGAAATGATTCATACTTATCTTTAAGTCCTAACAATATAGCATATGCCTCTTCCTCAGTGGGTTCCTCTACATAAACAGGCTGAAATCTTCTTTCTAAAGCACTATCCTTTTCGATATGCTTTCTGTACTCCTGAACGGTGGTTGCACCGATAATCTGCAATTCCCCTCTTGCAAGCTGAGGCTTTATGATATTTGCAGCGTCGATAGCACCTTCAGCAGCACCAGCACCAACGATAGTGTGAATCTCATCAATGAATAGAATTATATTGCCTGCATTTATAACCTCCTCAATGCAGGTTTTAATTCGTTCCTCAAAGTCGCCACGATATTTTGCTCCAGCGAGCATTGCAGTTAAATCTAATGAGAAGATACGCTTATTCTTTATGCTATCAGGGATATCTCCCTTAACCATAAGCTGTGCAAGTCCCTCGACAATAGCTGTTTTTCCAACTCCAGCCTCACCGATAAGACATGGGTTATTTTTTGTTCGTCTTGCAATAATCTGCACAACTCTTTCAATTTCTTTTTCACGCCCAATAACAGGGTCAAAGCAGTTCTCATAGGCAAGCTCAGTTAAATTTCTTGCATATTTGAAAAGGGTGGGGAACTGTTTCATATCCAGTTGTGACATATAAGGAATTTTTGCGCCATTATTATAATAGTTTAGCATGCAATCATTGTAGAGTTTTGATAGTGAACAGCCGATTGATTGCAGCATTACTGAACCACTACAATGTGTATCCTTAAGCATAGCCATAAGGATATGCTCAGTTCCAGAAAGGACTGCTCCAAGTGAATGTGAGGTTGTAATTGACGCTGACAGTATTCTTGTAAGCGCAGGCGTCATACAATCATAATCCAATGTTGTTTGTTCGCCATGTCCTACAACTTCCACTATTTCATTATAAATAGTTCTAATTTTTACTCCGTTATTTTTAAGAACCGTTGCAGCTACATTAGAGCCTTCGTTTAAGAATCCCATTATCATATGCTCAGTTCCAACATAGGTATGCCCGAGTCTTTCGGCAGAATTTATAGCACTGTCTATTGAAGCTAATGCTTTTTTTGTAAAGTTATCTGAATTATACATTTATATACCACCTAACACAACTAATGAAGTTATATATTAAGTATGCCACCTTTTTACTGCGATATATGTCGAATGCTTGATTTGATGTGATTTATATTATATTAGTTTTGAGTTAGATAATATAAAAATGGGATATCCAAAACAGATATCCCTAAAATTGTCGATATTTATATTTTAACATAGGTTTTGAGAGTTTGTTATTTAAAATACATAAACAACTGACATTTTATCATTCCATTATATAATTTTCTTCGTTTATCAGCTTTACGACCAAAAAAATCTTCAAATTCCTCATGAGGAGAAATTATATAGCAAGGTTTTTTAAGTGTTTTACCCATGCTTAAGTAAATTTTTTCTGCCTCCTTTATTTCAAGCATTCGTTCACCATATGGAGGATTGCATATTGTTATTGCTCCCTCAGGAGGATTAAACTGTGTAATATCAGCTTGTTTGAAAAAGACACGACTTTTGATACCAGCTTTCTTTGAATTATCAACACTTAAATCAATTGCATCATTGTCGATATCAAAGCCGTATCCGCGAAACTCTGCATTCCTGTTGACAGATTCAATTGCTCTTTTGCGTTCTTCTCTCCATATTCCAGGGTTAATGCAATTCCACTTTTCAGCAGCAAAATTTCTGTTTAAACCCGGTGCAATATTTAAAGCCTTTAGTGCAGCTTCAATGAGAAATGTTCCACTGCCACAGAAGGGGTCATAGACGATACTGTCACTTCTGACTCTTGCAAAGTCGATAATTCCAGCAGCGAGAGTTTCTTTTATTGGTGCAAGGTTAGAATTACGCCTGTATCCGCGTTTATGAAGCCCAACACCAGAAGTGTCAAGATATACTGTTACTACATCCTTCATAATACTGAATTGTATTTGGTGAACAGGACCTGTTTCTTCAAACCAGTTAACATGATAGTTTTCTTTTAACCTTTCTACAACAGCCTTTTTTATAATTGCCTGACAATCAGGCACACTGTATAGAGTTGAGTTGAGCGAATATCCTTTGACAGGAAATGCATCGGATTTACCAATAAAATTTTCAACGGGGATTTTTTTAACACCTTGAAATAATTCCTCAAAGGAGGTTGCAGTAAAGCTAGAAAGCTCAATTAAAACACGCTCAGCAGTAGAAAGGCAGATATTAGCTCTTGCAAGCAGATTATAGTCACCAGTAAAGGTGACCTTACCGTTATCGGAAACGACATTTTGTCCACCAATTTTTTTAATCTCAAAGGATAAAACACTTTCTAAGCCAAAATGGCAAGGACAGCTAAATTTTAATGTATTAGTCAATTTCTTTCTCCCATTCAAATCAGAATAATTTATGCTAAAGGTACAGCATTATCAACAACAGGCCCTTCCACAGGGGTGGATTCAGGAGGTGGAGTGGCATGCCCAGAGCAAGTAGCAGGAATATTTGAGGGTTTATAATATCCTACAGCGGATGGGCAGCTAGGTCCAGCGATCAAGCCTGTCTGAGTACAATAACGAAGTTCAACAACACTAGGGCAAGGTGGATAAGTATTGCTTGATTGAACACTGTTAGCATAGTCTCCAATAACCATCTTCCATAGGCTAGCAGAGCTTGGCAAGCTCCTATAAGGTAATGTTGTTGGAGTTTCATAACCAATCCACACACCGCTTACAAAGTCCTCAGTTAGTCCTACAAAGGATAAGTCTCTCCAATCTTGAGATGTACCAGTTTTACCTGCAACAGTTTTATTTGGAAGAGCAGCGGCAGTACCAGTACCATCTTTAACAACTTCTTGGAGAAGTTTGTTCATAATATAAGCAGTTTCTTGACTAACAGCAGTATGCGAATTTTGTGAATTTGGCTCATTAGAGTATAGTAAAGTGCCGTCGCTATTTTCAACCTTACTTACAATATGTGCTTTATAATAGGTTCCGCCATTTCCGTATGGAATATAAGCATTAACAAGGTTTTTAAGAGGAATTCCTCGAGTAAGTCCACCCAGAGCAAGAGGAGAATGTGCAATATCCGTACTACCATTTTCTGTACGCTCAACAAGCTCAAGTCCCATATTTTCAGTGGCGAAAGTAAATACTTCCCTTAATCCGATACGGTCAACAAGTTGAGCAGGAATGGTATTGAGGGATCTCTGAAGTGCTACAACAGTCAAAAATTGTGCTCCTGAAGTAGAACCACTATAGTTTTTAGGCCAACTTTCTCCATCAACTTTTATAGGATTGTCATAGAAAGGTGTTGACCAGTGAATAAAATTATCTTCAAGAGCTTTTCCGTAGCTTGCAATTGGTTTCATTGTTGAACCTGGATCACGATATGCCTGGATAGGATAGTTAGAACATAATGAACCCAACTGATTTTTATCGCCAATTTGACCAACGATAGCCAGAATTTCGCCATAATAATTCATTGCAATAAATGAGGATTGAGGATACTCACCATATTCATTTTGAATAGTTGAGAAGTTTTCCTGGTGCAGATATTTTTCCTCAACAAAGTTTTGCATATTAAGGTCAACTGTTGTATAAACCTTATATCCACCAGAATTTAATTTTGCAATAGCTTCTGATTGAGATATACCATACTCCTTCATGAAATAATCAGCAACTTCATAAATTGCAGCATCAACATACCATGTTGTAGCAGATGGAGGGGTTTCAGTTTCTTCATTAAGTTCAGGATGTAACTGTTTATACTCTTCAGAATTAGTTAATATAATTTTTTCATTCAAGGCAAGAATATACTCATCGTAGGAAATTGCACCATTTTCATACATTTTGTATATTACATATTCCTTACGCTCCTGATTTGCCTTAAAGTTTCTGAATGGATTTAAGACCTCTGGATTTTTAGGTATTGCTGCAAGAGTAGCAGCTTCTGCAATAGTAAGATCTTTTGCACTTTTACCAAAATATCTGTTTGAAGCAATTTCAATTCCTGCATATCCATTACCATATTCGATATAATTCATATACCCTTCGAGTATATCATTTTTGGTATAATTCTTTTCAAGCTGCATTGCTCTAAAAATTTCTCTAATTTTTCTATCAGCAGATTGCTCATCATCACCAGTTAAATTTTTAATTAGCTGCTGAGTTATCGTAGAACCACCTTGTCGATTTTCATAAATAGGAAGAAAAACATTCAGAAAAGCAGCGAATGTACGCTTATAGTCAACACCATCATGTGAATAGAATCGTTCGTCCTCAGTATAGACGAATGCATCACAGACATGTTGTGGGAGGTCCTGTATATCAATAGGTATGATTGGATTTGAGTTCACGACTTGGTGAACAGTAATCAGCTCACCAGTAGTTGGGTTTTTGGCATAGAAAAATGTATCAGTGTTCACATTAATTGGAGCAATAGAAACATCATCAGAACTGTCTTTAAATTCTAAAACCCAAACTGTTAGAGCAGTACAGCATATTGTTACTGTGATAATACCAATCATAAAAATGGACAGAATAGTACTAAGCGTAACTGACAAAGCCTTTTTAACTATACTGAATTTAGTTTTCTTCTTCCTGCGCTTACCATTAGGAGCAGTTGATTTCACTGCATTTGGATTTAGTCGTGCAGGAGGCGCAGACCTACGGTCGGTAGGACTTGGCTTAGGGCGTGGAGAGCTACTGGCAGTTGATGTTCGTCGTCCTGCACTTGAAGTAACAGCTTGTCTTTTTGGTGCCGCTGAAGAAACAACTCTTTTCTTTTTTGCCATACTAGAGGATGGCTTGGTTACTGAGCTTACAGGTCTGTTTGAAGGAGCAGTACGCTTTGGTACACTTCGTTTCCCAGCAGGCTTTGTTGATTTTTTATTGTAGCTTTTATTTATCTCAGACATAATCATATATTTTCCACAAAACTTGTTAATTTTGTTATGGAAAATACTCCTTTCTATATAGAATGAGAAATATGGCTAGAAATATACTATTTTATTATAACACAATATTTTAAAAAAGTTAAGTATAAAAAATAATATTAAAAAAATATGAATAAAAAATTGTGTTTATTGTATAAACAAAGTAAAAATTGGAAAAGATATTTATATGTAATATCTAAAAGAAAAAGTGGTGATAAGATGTCAAAAGCAAATGTGTTTTATATGTGTCTTGCTGCTTTGACTCTTTCCGGCGTAATTATAATAACATCAATAGCATATGATGCAAGGGGAGAGAATGCCAATGCTGAGGTGATGATAAGTGAAACTCCGGAAACAACTGACGAAAGTATTGGTTATATCTTAAAAGAATATGAGGGTAAGCTTGCATTATTTAGAGAAAATAGTACTAAGCCTTATAAGAAGCTGGAGGTAGACATATCGACACTTACGGATCTTGATAAAGAGTTGGTAAGGCAGGGGATAGTAGTTAAAACAGAAAAAGAGCTTAATGCACTGTTGGAGGACTACACCTCATAGTGTTAAGGGCATACCTGAAAAAGGTGTGGGGATACTTGTTACAAGTATCCCTATTATTTTGTCCGTTTTTAGCTGATATCCATTCGCAGCACTTCTGATAATATGTATTTGTGATACTTTTGTTATATATAGTATATATGATTAAGCAGAGGTGAAAAACAATCGGCATAGGTGGGAAAGCACCTATGCCGATATTTTTATAGTTTAGGAAAAATGAAAATTTTTATTTTTCTGTTTTGTTCTTTTCATTTATCATAATATTGATTGCACTTATAAGTGCCAAGTTTGAAGATGTTACGATATCTGTATCAATTCCAACACCCCAGTAAATTGTATCGTCATCACCTTTGATGCTGACATATGAAACTGCCTTTGAGCTGGATGAACCTTCTAAGTCATGTTCTTTATAGGATTGTAATGAATAGGACAAGTTCAAGCCAGATTTCAAAGCGTTGCTTACAGCGTTCAAGCGTCCGTTACCATGAGCAGACACAGTTTTTACTTCACCATTGAAATCAACAGTAACAGTTGCTTCAATGCCATCAACCTGTTTATAATGTGTCTCTGATATCTTTAATGGAGAGCTGATATTGACATATTTTTCAGTAAATATCTTATAAACATCATAGGGTTTTAATTCCTTTTGATTCTTATCAGAAACATCCTTTACAGCATATCCAAAGTGCTCACGCATCTTAGCAGGCAAATCGTAACCATATTGCTGTTCAAGAATAAATCCGATACCACCCTTGCCACTCTGGCTATTTATACGAATAATATCTCCATCATATTCTCTGCCGATATCTTTAGGGTCAATAGGAAGATATGGTACAGTCCAGTATTGGCAATCATATTCTTCACGCCATTTCATACCCTTTGCAATAGCATCCTGATGAGAACCACTAAATGCTGCGAAAACTAGGCTTCCACTATAAGGCTGTCTTTCGTAAACCTTCATTCGGGTAACTCGCTCATATACTTCAGCAATTCTAGGAATATTTTCAAGATTTAATTCTGGGTCAACACCCTGTGAAAACATATTCATGGCAAGAACAACAATATCTACATTACCTGTTCTTTCACCATTTCCAAAAAGTGTACCTTCAATTCTGTCAGCACCTGCAAGCAAGCCCAATTCGCTGTCAGCAACGGCACAACCTCTGTCGTTATGTGGGTGAAGTGANACAATAAGGTTTTCGCGGTTTTTCAAGTTATCNCACATATATTCAACCTGATTTGCATAAACATGGGGCATGGAGTGTGATACAGTAACAGGTAAGTTTATAATAACCTTGTTATCAGGAGTAGGCTTCCATATATCAATTACTGCATTGCAGATTTCCAATGCAAACTCCACTTCAGTTCCAGTAAAGCTTTCAGGGGAGTATTCGAAACGGAAATTACCCTCTGTTTTTTCTTTATATTCATTGCAAAGTCTTGCACCAAACTCAGCGATTTCAATTATTTCTTTTTTACTTTTTTTAAAAACCTGTTCACGCTGAGCAACGGATGTTGAATTATACAAGTGAACAATTGCATTTTTAGCACCTTTTAATGCCTCAAAAGTTTTAGCGATAATATGTTCCCTGCTTTGAGTAAGTACTTGAATAGTAACATCATCAGGAATTAAGTTCTGTTCAATCAAAGTTCGGCAGAAGTTAAACTCTGTTTCAGAGGCAGCAGGAAATCCAATTTCAATTTCCTTAAATCCGATTTCAACTAGAAACTTAAAAAACTCAAGCTTTTCTTCAAGGCTCATTGGGATAATAAGAGCCTGATTTCCATCACGTAAATCGACGCTACACCAAATTGGTGCCTTGTCAATATAGTTTTTTTGTGCCCATTTCATTTCTGTTTTAGGCGGGGCAAAAAATTGTCTGGTATACTTTTCATAGTTTTTCATATTCTTTTCCTCCCAAAATTAAAGTGATATTTGTTTTTGGGCATAAAAAAACTTCGTTCTATGCCCTACAGCAAAGAGACGAAGATAACTCCGCGGTACCACTCTTTTTGACACAACAGCAAACTTTAAAGAATAAGAAAATAAGAATGCTGTGTAACAGTGCCCACTCACCACATCTAATAATGTGTATCTCTATAACGGGAGAACCCGGTCCAACCTACTTAAAATGTTCAGCGGACTGCTCAAGGACGAGTTATGATTAAACAACTTTACTGCTTCGCACCGAACAGCAGCTCTCTGAAAAAGTGGTTTAACTTTTTTTCCTATCATCGCATTTATTTAATATAGTTACATTATAATATACTTTTTCTAATTTGTCAATACTTGTTCAAAAAAAAGCTTTATGTTATAATGAATAGTGGATAGAAATATGTGTAAAATACTTTTATAATGGAGTATAAAAAGGTGTGCAGTTATGAAAAAGCTTGACAGAACAAATAAAATAAGGTTGATAGCGATAATAATATTCTTAATTGTATCAATTTCAATTACCATTTTATCCGTACCCATTTTAAGTAATCTCAGAACTGAGGAAGGAAGGCTCTTGGTAAAGCAAAAGGTAGAGCAATTCGGGATTTTTGCACCACTTTTATACATGATGCTGCAGATGCTACAAGTGGTGATATCATTTATTCCTGGTGAGCCAATTGAAATTTTGGGTGGATTATTGTTTGGTACATTCTGGGGGTTTATTTTCACGCTCTTGGGAATTTTAGCTGGAAGCGTGGTTGTGTATTATCTTGTAAAAAGCTTTGGAAAGCCCCTTGTCTATTCATTTGTATCAGAAGAAAAAATTGGTAAGTACAGGCTGTTTAATGATGAAAAAAGGCTTGAAATGCTAACTTTTATATTGTTTTTGGTACCGGGAACCCCTAAGGATGCGTTAACCTATATCATTCCTCTTACAAAAATTAATCCTGTAAAATACTTTGCATTATCCACTATTGCTAGAATCCCGTCGATTGTAACCTCAACATTTCTTGGCTCGTCGATTGGAAAAGGAAATATTCTGTTAAGCGTAATTATTTTTATCCTTACAGGAGCCTTGGGGATAGTGGGAATTTTATATGATAACAAGATGAATAGAAAAAAGGATAAATAGCTTAATGTTTTTTACCGGTAATTTTTGGCTTAAGCCATTTCACATACATGATTTTACAGCCACTTAATGAATAGTCATAGAGAAGGAAAATTATATTTGTAAACGCCAAAAATATCCATAACGCATATTTGCCTAGTTCACGAAATTCATCATACATTTCAGTTATTCCGAAAATGTATAGGGTTATGTTAAAGTTTAAAATAATGCAAAAATTATAGACTACAAGCTTTAAAATATACTGTGGAATTCTAAGCTTTATTTTTTCTATAAATTCCTTTAAAATTGGATAATGCCCAAAGAAAAGTATGAAAATTAAAGCAGCTTCCTTGTCAAAGGTGACAAAAAGAGAAGCAATACTTACTGAGACATATGTAAGAAAGGCCCATTTTGGGTTAATTTCGGTACTTATTATAGTTATAAGAGAACCTGCGATCATTGGTAAAACAAGGTATAAAACAGGGAAAACTCCTGTTAAAAACATTGCAAAAAGGCAGAGAGCAGATACAATTCCACCTAGCGCTACACGATAGCTTATGTTTTTCATTGTAATATCTCCCGATTAAAATATAATTTTTATTTTAACAGCAATAATAATTTTTGTCAAACATGATAATTATGAATTCTAGAAGTGAAAGAATGATGAAATATTTAGTAATTACTTGACAAGCATATATTGAAAGTGTATAATGAAGAAAATAAAATTATAAATATTTATAATTTGTGAATAATAAAGGTGTATGTAAAAGTAAGATTTTTAAGGAGTTCAAAATGAAGAAAATTAGAAAAAATCTGATTACAATAGGAATTGTTAGTATAATGGCACTTTCATTTACTGCTTGTGAAAAGGATTCTGATGATTCAAAGTTAAGTTCATATTCAAGTAAAGCAGGAAGCTCATCAGGAAGTAGTAATGATGTTGATTTGATAAGTAAGGCTATGCAAGACGGTGANGTTATTTTTAGCTTTGATGGATTTACTTTATTAGACGGAGATGTGCCACCAACAAAAAATGATGATAAGTCTTCAGGCGCAGGTGGTTCAGACAGCAAGGTTAACAGCGGTGCATCAAATTCGGGGGATTTGGGTAGTAGTGATAATTCAAAGGCTCCCTCAGGTGGCGATGGTGGAAACACAAGTTCAAGTTCAAGTAGCTCATCATCTTCATCTGATTCAGGAAAAACTACAAGACCTGAATATAAGGATATCCACACATTGTGGTTTGACGCTGGATTACAATCAGACATTATTTTTGATGGTGAATTCTTGTTGTTTACATTTAAGATTAAAGATGGCGCTGCAAACGGAACCTATCCAATCTCGTTTATAAAAACTGATATTGCAAACTATGGTTCAGAAACTGTAAGCTCAGCACTTGTAGATGTTAAAGCAATTGATGGTTCTATCACTGTTGGTGGTACAGCACAAAGTGGTGAGAAAGCTTCTGGAAGCGGTTTTGTAATGGCAGCATCAAATGAAAGCGGTAATCCTGGAGATGAGGTAACGGTTGTAGTTACATTAAGCAACAATCCTGGTTTTGCTGGTGTGGATTTGCGTTTGCAATATGACAGCAATGTACTTGAGGTTGTAAAGACAGGTTCAGGTAAGGATTTTAAGGCTGCATTGGGAAAATAATTAAATAAAATAATAATATTTACTGCATTCATAAAATCAGTTTTTTAGCTGATTGAGTGAATGCAGTTTTTTATGAGTTTAACTTGAAATCTAATGTGTTTTGTGCTACTATTAAGTATAGAACTAATATGAGTAAAATGGAGGCTTATATTGGAGATTATTAAAATAAATGATTTAAGTTTTAGTTATCCGAAAAAGAGGAATGTACTAACAAATATAAGTTTATCCGTATCGTCTGGTGAATTTATTGTAATTTTAGGTGGGACAGGCTGTGGTAAAACCACTTTCTTAAAACTGCTTAAGCCTGAAATTTCTCCTGTTGGAGAGATAAGTGGTTTGATAAAATTTAAAGGTGTTGATATTGATAAGCTGGATAAAAGGGAGTCCGCTTGTGAGATTGGATTTGTAATGCAGAATCCAGAAATGCAGATTGTAACTGATAAGGTAAAGAACGAGTTGGCTTTTGGTCTTGAAAATATGGGAACGAATCCTGCTGAAATTAGAAGAAGGGTTGCTGAGGTTGCAAATTTTTTTGGAATAAATAGTTGGTATGGTAAGAATACATCGGAATTATCAGGTGGACAAAAGCAGATACTTAATTTAGCGTCAGTAATTGTCATGCAGCCTAAGCTGCTTATTTTAGATGAACCAACATCACACCTTGACCCAATAGCAGCATCTGAATTTATTGCATTGTTAAAAAGGCTTAATGATGAGTTGGGCATAACTATTATTATTTCTGAGCATAGGCTTGAGGAAGTATTTCCGATTGCAGACAGAGCTGTCGTAATGGAGAATGGTAGGATATTGTTTTGTGATACGCCCAGAAAAGTGTGTGATAAGCTGAGGGATATAAATAATGAGCAAATGCTTTTAGCTTTACCAAGTGCAGCAAGGATTTATAATGGATTGAATATAAAAACAGAGTGTCCTTTGACAATTAAAGAGGGTATTAAGTTTATTACAGATAATTACAAGAATGATATACTGGAATTAAAAAAACCAGAGATTTTTTTAAATAAAAAAGAAATTGTAGTCGAGCTTAAAAATGTTTATTTTAAATATGACAAGCAAGTACCAGATGTCCTATCGGGAGTAAATCTTAAGGTTTACAAAGGGGAAATACTGACTATATTGGGTGGAAATGGTGCTGGAAAAACAACTACTTTAAACATTATTTCGGGTAAAAACAGACCTTATTCGGGGAAGGTGCTGATAGACGGAAAAAATATCAGGTCATATAAATATGATGAGTTATACCAAAATAATATTGCCTTGCTTCCACAAAATCCTCAAATTGTATTCCTTAAAACAACTGTTATGGCTGATTTTTATATGGCATGTAAGGCAATGAAATATTCTGACGAGGAAAGCGAAAACCTGATTGCTGATATTTCTGAAAGGCTTGATATTACGCAGTTACTGGTCTGTCACCCATATGATTTAAGTGGTGGGGAGCAACAGAAAGCAGCTATTGCAAAGCTACTATTGCTTAAGCCCAAGATTTTACTTTTTGATGAGCCTACAAAGGCTATTGACGCATATTCGAAAATAAAATTGAGCAACATCTTTCATCAGCTTAAAAAAGACGGTATTACCATAATAAATGTAAGCCATGATATAGAATTTTCAGCTTTAAACTCCGACAGATGTGCATTTTTTTTTGATGGTGAGATAGTATCAATTGATTCTCCTGATAAATTTTTCTCAAATAATAGCTTTTATACAACAGGAGCTAGCATGATTTCCAGGTTTAGGTATAAAAATGTCGTCACCTGTGAAGATGTGGTAAAGTTATGTGAGTTAAATGGACTTAAAAGTAAAAATGACTAAACATAATACGAAAAATTGTATGAAATGATTCAAGTATTTGCTTGACAATTTGGTTGTTATGTTGTAAAATTAAAGTGATAATGTATATATTCTGCGTTATTTATGCTGAAATGGCTTGTTTGAAATTTTAAGTAAAGAAGGAGGAGTAGTGATGAAGTTTTTTAAGAGAGCGATTGCAGGTGTAGCATCAATTGCAATGTTAGCTTGCTTAATTCCATCTTCTTCATTGCAAGGAACAACGAAAGCTACTGCTGCGTCTGCGATAGACCATTGGAATGATGACTGGCTTCATGTTGAGGGCAATAAAATTTTAGATATGAATAATAATGAGGTTTGGTTGACAGGTGTTAACTGGTTCGGCTTTAACTGTACAGAAAATATTTTGCATGGATGGTGGGCAAGTGTTGAAGTTACCGACATGATTGCAGGTATTGCTGACAGGGGCTTTAACATTATTCGTGTACCTGTTTCTACTGAGCTTTTGGTTAGCTGGATGAACGGCACTCCACTTGAGGCACAGGGCGTTACTGCATATGATGATACAATGGGTGGGGGAGTAAATAAGGACCTTGTACCTATTAAAAAAAATTCTTTGGCACTTTTTGAATATTTTATGACAAAGTGTAAAGAAAATGGCTTGAAGGTTATGATTGACATACATAGTGCTGAATCGGATAACTCAGGACATGATAAGCCACTTTGGTATCATGGTAAATTTGATACTGATGATTGGATGGATTCACTTGTATGGCTTGCTGACAAGTATAAGAATGATGATACATTGCTTGCCTATGACTTGAAAAATGAGCCTCATGGCAAAGCGAATGATGCAGCAAGGGCAAAATGGGATGATTCCACTGATAAAGATAACTGGCGTTATGCGGCAGAGACATGTGGAAGAAAAATTCTTGAGGTTAATCCAAACGCTTTGATATTAGTTGAGGGTGTTGAGGTTTATCCTGTTAAGGGACACACCTATGCAGAGCCTCCAATTGGTTATCCTGTAATTACAAACTATCATGGTGCATGGTGGGGTGGAAATCTCAGGGGTGTTAAAGATTATCCAATTACACTTAAAAGTCCGTTGACTGGTCATTCTCAATTGGTTTATTCACCTCATGAATATGGTCCATCTGTTTATGCTCAACCATGGTTTGATAAGGACTTTACTCTTCAGACACTTCTTGATGACTATATGTATGACACATGGGCTTATTTGCTTCCAGATTATCCACTACTCATAGGTGAGTGGGGTGGACATATGGATGGTGGAATAAACCAGAAGTGGATGACAATTTTGAGAGACTATATGGTTGATAATAAAATTCATCACACATTTTGGTGCTATAATCCTAACTCTGGTGATACGGGCGGACTAATCGGAAATGATTGGAAGACATGGGACGAGAAAAAATATGGATTAGTTGAGCCATCACTGTGGCAGACTGAAGATGGTAAGTATATAGGTCTAGACCATCAAGTTCCACTTGGCAAGAATGGTATAACAGTATCTGAATACTATGGTTCAGAGGTTGTTGTTCCACCTGTTCAGGATATTGTTGGTGATATTAACGGGGATAAAAAGGTAAACATTGCTGATTTAGTAGTTGCAAAAAGATATGTTTTAGGAAATTATAAAAACAGTAATGCTAAAAAAGGTGATGTTAACAAGGATGGCAAGGTAGATGTATTTGATATAAACTTATACATCAAATATTTATTGGGTAAGATAGATTCTTTCCCACAATAAACTTAGGTTTTGTGATATTTTAGGAGTGTAATGACAATGTCATTGCACTCCTTTTTTTATTTTATAAACAAGCATCTTTTTTTAGTTTGTTATTAGGTTTCAACGCAAACGATTGCTTAATTATTTATTGCAAAGTGAAATTTTTTAGATTATAATTTAAACTATACTAAACATACATAATATATATGTAATAGTGATTATAAATCAGAACAACACAAGCCACTCTTAAAAATGTTTCTGACTAAGGATAGTCAAGCATTTTTATATAAATTATGAGTGAAGAAAGGAAGATTATTATGAAAGTGATAAACTTTATAGGAGTAATGTATTTAGAGTGTTGTAGTAATCGAATGTGTAGCTCAATGTGAGCCATTTAAGTTATTATATTTCAAGTCATTATAAATTATAAAAGGGGATTATATTATGAAAAAAAATTATAGATTAGCTAATAAAGCGATAGCAACAATTATTCTTTTTACAACAGTTTTAGGAACCTTTTCGGGATGCCTTAAACAGAATTCTTCAAAAAATGCCAGTGTAGTAACGATTACAAATGTATCATATGACCCAACAAGAGAGTTATATGAGGATTATAATAAACTCTTTCAGGAGTATTGGGAAAAGGAAAAGGGTCAGAAGATTGAAATTATTCAATCGCATGGCGGTTCAGGTAAGCAGGCTCGTGCAGTTATAGAAGGAAATGAGGCAGATGTAGTTACTCTTGCACTTGAGGGAGATATAAATGAAATTCAAAATGCAGGGCTTATTGATAAGGATTGGGTTAAGGAGCTTCCTGATGACAGTTCACCATATACATCGACAATTGTTTTTCTTGTTCGTAAGGGAAACCCTAAAAATATAAAAGACTGGGATGATATCGTAAAACCTGGAATTGAAGTTATCACCCCAGACCCAAAAAGCTCAGGTGGAGCACGCTGGAATTTCCTTGCCGCATGGGCTTATGCAGATAAGATTAATAATGGTGACGAGGGAAAAAACAAGGAATTTTTGAAAGCACTTTATTCAAATGTAACAGTACTTGATTCTGGGGCAAGGGGTTCAACAACAACCTTTGTTGAGAATGGTCAGGGAGATGTGTTGCTTGCATGGGAGAATGAAGCACATTTATCCTTAAAAGAGCATCCGGGTAAGTTTGAGATTATAACTCCATCACTAAGTATTCTAGCTCAGCCATCAGTAACAGTAGTTGATGAGTATGCTAAAAGGCATAAAACAGTAGAAGTTGCAAAGGCATATCTTGAATATTTATATTCAGATGAGGCACAGCGCCTTGCGGGAAGAAATTATTACAGACCATCTAATTCAGAAATATTAAAGGAATTTAGTGACACATTTAATCTTGAGGTAGAGCTCGTCAACATCAATGACCACTTTGGGGGTTGGACAAAAGCAACTGAAAAGTTCTTTGCAGACGGGGCGATTTTCGACCAGATATATAAGAAATAAAAGCCGCATATCTTACAGAGGAGAATAAAGTAATGGCAAAATCAATTTTGTTTTTTAAGAAAAAGAAGGGAAATATTATTCCGGGTTTTGGGCTTTCTATGGGGATAACTATAACAATGCTTAGCCTTATCGTACTTATACCTCTGTTTTCGATTATTATAACTCTTTCTGATACGACGCTTGAGGATTTCTGGCAAATAATAAGCGATGAACAAACCATAGCAGCATATAAAGTCAGCTTGACCTGTGCTGGAATTGCAGCAGCGGTAAATTTTATCTTTGGAATCTTGCTCGCATGGATTTTAACAAGGTATCAGTTCCCGATGAAAAGATTTGTTGACGGATTAATTGAGCTACCATTTGCCCTGCCGACAGCAGTTGCTGGAATATCATTAACTACTCTTTATTCTGATAAGGGTTGGATAGGAAGTATTTTTTCTAAATGGGATATTAAAATATCATATACAAAAACAGGGATAACAATCGCAATGATTTTTATAGGAATTCCGTTTGTAGTGCGTTCTATTCAGCCCGTACTTGAAAAGCTAGATTTACAGTATGAGGAGGCAGCAGAAGTAATGGGTGCAAGCAGGTTCTGCATATTCCGACGAATTGTTCTGCCGGAAATTCTTCCGGCAGCTCTTGCTGGATTTGGGCTTGCATTTGCACGCAGCATAGGTGAATACGGAAGTGTAGTTTTCATTGCTGGGAATATTCCATATGAAACGCAAATAACACCTCTTATCATAATGAATAAGCTGGAGCAGTTTAATTATTCAGCAGCAACATCAATTGCACTTGTTATGCTGATATTTGCATTCATTATTTTGTTTAGCATAAATCTTTTGCAGTCGCTAATAAGCAGGATTGCTAATGGTTAAGGCATATGAGTAAGTTTTGAAGAGGAAATGGAGATAGAGATGAAACAAAAGCGAAAACAAACACAATGGCTTCTTATTTTTATTGGTATTGTTTTTATTACAATAATGTTGGTTCTTCCGCTTGCAACAGTGCTTGTTTATGCATTAAGACAGGGGTGGAATGCTTTTTATGGAGCCATTAATGACGATTATACAAAGATGGCATTAAGCTTGACACTAAAAACTACAATTGTAGTGGTTATGATTAATACTCTTTTTGGAATTTTTGCTTCATGGGCGGTTACAAAATATAGATTTCGAATAAAGCATATACTTACAACACTAATTGATATACCATTTTCAATTTCACCAATTATTGCGGGACTTGTATTTATTTTGGTTTTCGGAAGAATTGGCTGGGCATATCCTTTTCTTGAGAAATTTGACATATCAATTGTATTTGCAACGCCTGGAGTACATATTGTAACAATTTTTGTAACATTTCCATTTGTATTCCGTGAGCTTGTTCCAATTATGACAGCACAGGGAAGTGACGAGGAATCTGCAGCAGCACTGATGGGAGCAGGATGGATTAGAATATTTAGAAAAATAACGTTTCCACATATTAAGTGGGGGCTTTTGTATGGAATGATTTTGTGTACTGCAAGAGCCCTTGGTGAGTTCGGTGCTGTTTCAGTTGTATCAGGGCATCTTCGTGGAAAAACGGTTACACTTCCCCTTCATGTGGAGATTTTATTCAACGAATTTAAAATAACATCTGCATTTGCTGTATCATCAATACTTGTTATAATTGCAGTAATAATTCTTATAATGAGAAATATTGTTGAATATCGTGTCAAGAAAGAAGAAAGGTGAGCACATGTACGTTGAGTTAAGAAACATAAATAAAAAATTCGGTAACTTTCAGGTTGCTGACAATATTAGCTTTTCTATTGAAAAGGGGAGTCTGATTGGACTTTTAGGGCCTTCAGGAAGTGGAAAAACAACAATTCTGCGTTTAATTGCGGGGCTAGAAGATCCAGATAGCGGTGATATATTTATTGATGGTAAAAGGGTGAATGACCTTGAACCAAGCCATAGAGGAATAGGCTTTGTTTTTCAGAATTATGCCCTTTTCAGGTATATGACCGTATTTGATAATATTGCATTCGGACTGGAGGTTCAGAAAAAGGATAAGGCATATATTAAAAAAAGAGTAAGTGAATTAATTAGCTTAATTGGACTTGGGGGACTTGAAAATCGTCGCCCCCATCAGCTTTCAGGGGGTCAGAAGCAAAGAGTAGCCTTTGCAAGGGCTCTTGCACCTAATCCAGCACTTTTGCTATTAGATGAGCCTTTTGCAGCAATTGATGCAAAGGTTCGTAAGGAGCTTCGTTCATGGCTCAGAGAAACAATAAACAAGGTTGGAATAACAAGTATATTTGTAACTCATGACCAGGATGAGGCAGTTGAGGTAGCAGATAAGATTATTATTACAAATCATGGTCGTATAGAACAAATGGGGACACCGGTGGATATATACAAAAATCCGACAACACCGTTTGCAGCTAAATTTATTGGAGAATCGTCTACGATTGAGAATTATTATAATCTTCATGGCTTTTCAAGGGATGAAGGATATGACAAGGCTATAATTCGGCCTGAATTTGTGAGTATAAGCAAGTTAGGCAAAGAAATTTATCCGCATGCATCAGAGCAGGGAATTGTGAAGGAAGTATTTTTTCGTGGAAATATGTTAGAGGTTAAAATAAGTATTGCTGATAATGAAATAATAGCCTATCGTTCACTTGAAGATGAGGAGCTTGTTCCGGGTGAGAAAATAAGTGTACTAATTTATCGTTTGTATCTTTATAATGAGGATAGTGTGAGACTGATTGAAAATGAGATTCTCACTAGTCGCCCAGAGTTTTCTATTTGATAAAAATAAAGCCCATAGTTTATCTACGGGCTTTATTTAGTATGTATTTAAAAAGAAGTCATATTGTTCGCGTTTTTTAATACTGACATTAAAGGCCTGTTCAATAGCATTGGATTTAATTATTTCCTGAGGTGTGCCTAGAGCAAGTAATCTGCCATTTGTCATTACAGCAATTTTATCTGCAAATTCAATTGCATTTCCTATATTATGCATGACAGTAACAATACATTTTCCTTCCTTTTTTAGCTCAACAAGAATTTTTTCAAGTTCAAGTTGGTGAACAATATCAAGATAAGTTGCTGGCTCATCAAGAATAATATTTTGTGTATTTTGAGTTAAAAGCATTGCTATATATGCACGCTGTCTTTCTCCACCAGAAAGCAGAGAAAGAAGCAGATTGGATTTTTCGTGGATGCCAAGCCTTTTCATTGCCTGTTTAGCAATTTCTCTATCCTCATTACTGTAAATTCGTGGGTAACCAATCCATGGAAAACGCCCATGAAGAACAAGTGTCTCTACCGTAATATCTGGAACTAACCTAAATTGGGGAAGAAGTGCAACATTTTGTGCAATTTCCGTTCTTGACATTTCAGTAATTAGCGTGTTGTTAATAAGTATCTCTCCACTTGTTGAAACGATCTGACCACAGCAGGCTGATAATAGAGTACTTTTACCGCACCCATTTGGTCCGATAACGGCAGTGATTTCGCCATCATTAAAGGTGGCAGATATATTTTTAACAGCATGATATCGGCCATAAAAGCATGATAAGCATTCAATTTTAATCATGACGCCTTCTCCTTTCCCTAAAGACAAGCCAAATAAAGAATGGAACACCAATATATGCTATAATTATTCCGACGGGAATTTCATATGGGGAAAAGGCGGTTCTTGCAACAGTATCACAAATTAGCAGAAAGGTAGAGCCTGTCATAACTGAGGAAAAAATCCATATTCTCTTTGAACAGCCTTTGAGCAGAAATTTTGTCATATGTGGAACAATCAGCCCAATAAATCCTATAAGACCTGCAAAGCTAACTGCTGCACCTGCAAGTACAGCAGCAATTATAAGGAAAAGAAAGCGATAAAAGGAGACATTAAGTCCAAGAGAAAGAGCATTTTTTTCACCAAGTCCTAAAATGTCCAGTTCTTCTGAAAGAAACAGCACAATGATGATTCCAACAAAAACCATTAAACCAGTTGGCTTTAGTATTTCGAATGTAACGCCAGAAAGTCCTCCATTTTGAAAATCACGCAAGCCACTCATAATTTCAGGGTAGAAGGTTGCGAATGTACTTATGCCAGCATTTAAAAGGCTTGACACTGCAATTCCAGAAAGTATGATAGTCAGTTTTGACGCACCTGCATTTTTTGCAATTGAGCATACAGTGATTACAGTAATAAAGGCACCGATAAATGCAGCAACGGGAATGGCAAGCACATATTCTGGGAAAAGTGCCATACAAAAAGTAACAGCGAGTCCCGCACCCGAATTTACACCGATTATTCCAGGACTTGCAAGAGGGTTAGAAAGAACAGTTTGAATGAGAACACCTGAAACAGCAAGACCTGCACCTGCGATAATGGCGGCAAGAATTCTTGGAAGTCTGGCATAATAGAGTATCCTGCCTTCAACAGATTGATTTTTACTTGTAAAGCCATTGATTATTTCGGATATGTTCATTTTAACAGAGCCAACTGAAAATGCAAGTATAATAGAAATTATAAGCATTAATAAAAGAAATAAAACAAAAAGCAGATGTTTATACTTAGTTTTCATACAAAATCTCCCATAAAAAAATGTATGCCTCATTCCAGCGATTATTAGGCTTTAGGTGAAATAAATCCTTAGGCAGTATTATGTAGTTTTCATTTTTAACAGCTGAAAGTTCTGTCCATGCAGGGTTTGAAAAAAGAGCATTTTCTAGAGTCTTTTCATTGTCACTATCGGAATTTCCCATATTCACAGCAAAAATATAGTCTGGATCTTCCTTGATAATAGCTTCCATGCTCAGTTCATCAAGCAAATTTTTTTGGTTATCTGTAATGTTTATACAGCCTAAGTCCTTCAGCATAGCACCTGCACTGTTATCTGCATTGCGTGCAGTAACTTTTCCTGCTCCTACTCTTAGAAGAAGAATTTTGGGCGAAGGTTTATCTTTGGCTTTTTCAATTATTGTATTGATTTCATTTTGAATTATAAGCCCATTTGATTCATATAAATCCTTTCGTCCTGTTATATCAGTAAAAATATCAAGTATATTAAGATAATCATCAAAAATTTGAATAGAAAGATATGCTACGGTTATTCCGGCAGCATTAAGCTGGTTGTACAGCTCTAAGTGACCACTTACATCTGATGAGAGAACAACAAGTGATGGATTAAGAGAAATAATTAGTTCAGCATTGGGTGAATGAAGACTTCCGATGTTATTAACATTATCAGGAAGATATAAATTTTCAAAGGCATCACTTGTTGTTGCATAAACAGTTCCTCCAGCAAGTTGCCATACATCAGCAAAGCTGCTGGTTGCAACAATAATATGTTCACTGTCACTAACTTTTATTTGATTTCCAAGATTATCGGTAAATTCAATGTAATTTTTTTGTGTGTAATCAGAAGTATTCTGTGAGTTTGTATAGCTTTTACAGCTTGAAAACAAGATAATAATTAAGATAATAGAATTAAATATTTTTTTCATAGTGTGTATTCCTTTAAATAAATTTTTTAAATTAGATATAGGAGAAAACTTGACATGATTGACAAAAGTGCAATTATTCTTGTAGGTTTTGGAGATTTAAGTTTGCTTGAAAATGATTATCAGAAGACATTTCTAAGTTTTTCAGTTTTAAGTGCAAAAATTCTTAGTGAGATAAATTTAAGTGAATTTGACAATGCCTATATTCAACCTGTATATCTTCTTTCGGGGTATGAATATGATAGGCCTTGTCATGATGCTCAAGGGTTGCCTTTAAAGGCATTTGTAGCGAATCCACTTTTATCAGATGAAGAAGCTTTTTATAAAACAGCAAGAATACTTGGAGATAAATATTTAGGAGAAAATGTGCTTTTTATTGGTCATGGAACAAGCCACCCAGCTTGCAAGGAGGCATATTTTCAAATGCAACAGATTCTTCAGAAGGTTGGATTTACAAAATCTGAGGTAGGTGTACTTGAAGGAGAACCGAATGTGTATGACGCTATAAAAAGGCTTAAGAGCAAGGAGGTAAACAGGGTAACATTAGTTCCGTTTATGATTTCTAAAGGCAAGCATACTAAATGTGACATTTTTGGAGATAAGCCAGAAAGTGTACTTAGCATTTTAAAAAGTGAGGGAATTGTAGTGGAGGAATCAAGAAAATCACTTTTAGAGTACCCTCAGATAAGGCAGATGTTTATAAATAATACAAAAGCTATTTTGAATATTCATAAACGCTTTCTCTAATTGTTAGCTTGTTTGGGAGAAAGATTTTCATTGGCAGCTTGTGGCGCTTTTGAATTCTGTCAATTAGCGTCTGAACAGCAATTTGTCCCATTTCAACAATCGGCATTCCAACAGTTGTCAGCATGGGGGATACATATCCAGCCATTTCGATATTATCAAGGCTTATTACAGAAATTTGTTCAGGAACCTTTATTCCACGCTCTTTAAAATGCTTTATTGCTGCAATAGCAGATATATCCGCTGAACAAAAGACAGCAGTTGGCAGTCCAGCTGAAGAGCGAGCAAGAATATCAGCACCATGACGCCCTCCAGCACTGTTTTGAGGACAGCTGCATATATACGAAGGTTCAAACGGCAGATTATTATTTCTAATAAAGTCAATATAAGCCTTGTATCTTACCTCGTCAGCTATTTCACCAATGTAGGCTATTTTCCTGTGACCACATGAAACAAGATAGTTCATGGCAATATGCGTAGCCTCATATCCATCACATATAATTTGGTCCCAGCCTGCACTAATTTCATTTCGCCCAGTATAGACAATATTTATGTATTGCTTTTCTAGGAAATTAATTATTTTACTATTTAAACGCCCTATAACTATTGCACCCTCAATGTTTAGCGATTGGCTTTTTTCAATAATATTATCTTTATCTATATCAAAAGCCGAGTATGAAAAACGCACGGGATAACCATTATTCATAGCATGCTGTTCAATACTTCTTGAAAGATGTGCAAAAAATGGATTTTCGTCAAGCAATTTTGATCGTCCAAGAATAGTAACTATTGCGCCACTTTGAGAAGTTGTTTTTTTTCCACATTTAAGCTGTCGAGCATTAATATTTGGAGTATAGCCTGTTGTTTTTATTATTTCCCAGACACGCTCACGCACCTCGCGTCTGGCAAAGCTGTCGTCAGGGGAGTTTATTATTCTTGAAACTGTTGAAACTGAAACTCCGGACAGTGCTGCAATTTCTTTAAGTGTCATAAAACATGTATTCCTTTCAATAGGATTATAATAGAGCATTGTATATTATATAATTCCTATAAATCTTATATGAATTATATAATATAATACATGAACTTAATGGAAAAATCAATAGTTAAAATATATAATATTTATAATTTTTATAAATCAAATTTAGCCACCTTGTAAATAAATACTTAATAAAATTTATCCTGTCTGTAAGCTAGGTGTATCGTTTGCGTAATCTTCGCTTGTAGAAACCTTTCTACAAGTGTATAATTAAAACATAGTAAATATATATTGAATGTAGGTGAATATATGAACCTTGAGATAAAAAGGATAGAAACAGATTTTCTTATTATTGGAGGCGGTGCGGCGGGCTGCTATGCAGCATTGACATTTTGTAGGGAATCTGACGAAAATGTACTTATTATTGAGAAGGCTGATATTGTAAGAAGTGGTTGTCTTGCAGCTGGGGTAAATGCAATTAATGCTTATATTGCACCGGGAAGAACAGCACAGGACTATGTAGATTATGCAAAAGCAGATGCTGATGGAATTGTGCGTGGAGATTTACTCTTGACAATGTCTGAAAGGCTGAATAAGACAGTTAAAGAAATTGAAAAGCTGGGACTCACCATTTTAAAGGATAAAAAAGGGGATTATGTAACGAGGGGAAATCGAAATATTAAGATAAATGGAGAGAATATCAAGCCAATTATTGCAAGGGCTGTTTTAGAAGAGCCGAGAGTAACTGTTTTAAACCGTGTTAATGCATTTGAATATATAATTGATGGAAACAGAATAGCTGGCGTATATGCCTTTGGAGTTGACCATAATGTTCTTTATGTAATTTCAGCAAAGGCTGTTTTGTGTGCAACAGGAGGTGCAGCTGGACTTTATAAGCCTAATCATCCAAGCTTTTCAGCTCATAAAATGTGGTATCCCCCATTTAATACTGGTGCAGGATATGCAATGGGAATACTGGCAGGAGCAGAAATGACTACTTTTGAAATGAGGTTTATTGCCTTGAGATGTAAGGATACAATTGCTCCTACGGGGACAATAGCTCAGGGAGTTGGTGCAAAACAGATTAATGCACTGGGCGAGGTTTATGAGCATAAATATGGCTTGACAACTTCACAGCGTCTACATGGAACAGTTGTTGAAAATCTAGAGGGAAGAGGTCCATGTTATTTGAAAACAGTTGTAATTTCCAAGCAACAAGATGAGGATTTGCAGAAGGCATATCTTAATATGGCACCTAGTCAGACGCTCAGATGGATTGAAAGTGGAAAGACACCGAGTGTCGAAAATGTAGAAATAGAAGGAACAGAGCCTTATATTGTTGGTGGACATACTGCAAGCGGATACTGGGTGAGTACCGACAGGGAAACAACGATAAAGGGTTTATTTGCAGCGGGTGATGTTGCTGGAGGCTGCCCTCAGAAATATGTATCAGGTGCATTTGCAGAGGGTGAAATCGCTGCAAAAGCTTCGTTAAAATATATTTATGACAGAAGAATTGAAATTGATGAAGGAGATATTGATAAAAGGAAAAAACAGCTAGAAGGCTTTTTAAATCGTACTGATTCAGCTTATACAGTTGACCAACTTGAATGTAGTATGCAGGACATAATGGATAAATATGCTGGTGGAATAAGTATGCATTATCGTTATTCGGATAAAAGCTTGAAAACTGCAAACGAAAAAATCATCGAGTTAGAAGAAAAAGCAAAAACTCTTTCAGCAAGGGATATGCAAGAGCTAGTTTATGTGTTTGAACTTCTTGAAAGATTGACAGTTTGTAAATCTGTTATAGCACATTTAGCAGCACGAAAGGAAACACGCTGGAACAGCTTTGCAGAGCATACTGATTATCCGACAAAGTCAAATGAATGGGTTAAATATATTAATTCCCGGCTTGAAAATGGTGAGATAAGAATTATTTACCGTTCAATAGTTGAGGAGGGAAATATTTATGAGCATTGAGATTATTAAAGATAAATGCATAGGTTGTGGAAGATGTTTTAAGGTTTGTCCAGGAACTCTTATATCTTTGGGAAGTGACGGAAAAGCAGAAATAAAAAGACCGGAGCGTTGCTGGGGCTGCACCTCATGTTTAAAGGAATGTCCTGTTCAGGCAATAGAAATGTTTCTTGGAGAGGATATTGGAGGACTTGGAGGCAGGCTTACTGTATGTAGGGAGCAACATCTTTTGCATTGGAAAGTAAGACTTCCTGATGGAAAAGAAACGACCATTACTGTTGACAGTAGAAATTCAAATAAATACTAGGAGTGATTATATGTTCATGTCGCATTTAGATAAGCTTGAGGCTGAGGCTATTTATATATTTCGTGAGGTTGCTGCAGAATGTGAGCGTCCTGTTATGCTTTATTCAATCGGAAAGGATTCATCAGTAATGATGCATTTAGCGCTAAAGGCATTTTATCCACAAAAGCCACCATTTCCTTTTATGCATATTGATACAAGCTGGAAGTTTCGTGAAATGATTGAATTCCGTGACAGGCGTGTAGAAGAGCTTGGCATAAATCTTATAGTATATCGCAATGAAAAAGCTCTTGCGCAAGGAATTAATCCCTTCGACAATGGTGCGGCGTACACCGATATTATAAAGACGCAGGCTCTGAAGGATGCGCTTACAAAATATCAGTTTACTGCAGCATTTGGTGGTGGCAGGCGGGATGAGGAAAAATCAAGAGCAAAAGAGAGAATTTTCTCTTTCCGCAGCGAAAATCATGCATGGGACCCAAAAAATCAGCGTCCAGAGATGTGGAAGCTTTATAATACCCGTATTAACAAAGGAGAAAGTATAAGGGTGTTTCCTATCTCAAATTGGACGGAGAAGGATATATGGCAGTATATCAAAAGGGAAAACATTCCGATAGTACCTTTATATTTTTCTAAGGAGAGGCCGGTTGTAGAACGCGATGGTAATCTTATAATGGTTGATGATGAGAGAATGAGGCTTTTGCCGGGGGAAAAGCCGATGATGAAGAAGGTTCGTTTCCGTACATTGGGCTGTTATCCATTGACAGGTGCAGTTGAGTCGGAGGCAGAAACTCTTGATGAGGTGATTGAGGAAACACTTGCCTCAGCAACAAGTGAACGCACAAGCCGAATTATTGACCATGAGGAAACAGGCAGCATGGAACGAAGAAAAAAGGAGGGATATTTTTAATGAGCAATTCATCAAAGGGACTTCTTAAATTCATTACCTGTGGCAGTGTTGATGATGGCAAGTCGACTCTGATTGGGCATATTTTATATAATTCAAAGCTAATTTATGCTGACCAGGAGCAGGCATTAATTCTTGATAGTCAGGTTGGAAGCTGTGGTGGAAAAATTGATTATTCCTTGTTGCTTGACGGACTGATGGCAGAAAGAGAACAGGGTATAACAATAGATGTTGCTTATCGTTATTTTTCAACGGATAAAAGAAGCTTTATCGTTGCGGATACTCCAGGACATGAGGAATATACAAGAAACATGGCTGTTGGTGCATCATATGCAGACCTTGCAATAATTTTAGTTGATGCCTCTAAGGGTGTTCTTGTGCAGACAAGGAGGCATATGCGTATCTGCAGTTTAATGGGAATAAAATATTTTGTATTTGCAGTTAATAAAATGGATTTAATAAATTACAATTTTGAAAGATTTATTAAAATTTCCGAAGAAATAAAGCAGTTTTCTGAAGGTCTTGGCATAGAGGACATTATTATTATCCCTGTTTCGGCAACAGAAGGGGATAATTTAATAAACTGTTCTGAAAAAATGAGCTGGTATAAGGGACCGTCGCTTATTGAGTATCTAGAAGATGTGGATGTTGAGGATAACAAGCCAGAAAAAGGCTTTTACATGCCTATTCAGAGGGTATGCCGTCCTGATTATAGCTTTCGTGGATTTCAGGGTCAAATTGAATCGGGTGAAATAAGTATTGGAGATAAAGTTACAATTCTTCCAAGCGGAGAGGCGGCTGTTGTAAAATCAATTCATATTTGCGATAAGAAGTCGGATAAGGCATTTATGGGTCAGCCCGTTACTATCCAACTTGACCATGAGGTTGATGTTTCGCGTGGCTGTGTTATAACACATGATGCTGGGATAAAAACAGCAAAAAAAATTACAGCGACACTTTTATGGTTGGACGATGTAAAGCTCACCTTTGGAATGGATTATTGGATTAAAATTGGCACAAAAATGGTGCCGGCAGTAGTTACTGCAATAAACCATAAAATTGATGTAAATACAGGAGAACTTTTAAAGGCATCAAATGCTGAAAGAAATGAGATTGTGCGCTGTCAGATAACACTTTCTGAGGAGATTGTTCTAGATGAATTCAATAAGCACAAAACGCTGGGCAGTTTTATTCTTATTGATAGGATAAGTCATGCAACATCAGCATGTGGAATTGTTGAAAGGCTTGACAGCAAAGAAAATAATACAGTTATTTTTACAGACGGAGAGAAAAGTGTAACAGTTAGAATTTTTGACAGCTTTTATTATCACACAGATATTATGTCTGTTTTAAGGCACAGTAGAAATGATGAGGTTTATTATTGTGGTGATGCCTTACCGCTTAAAGGCGAGTGCTTTGAGTATCCTGAAAGCTTTGATATTGAGGTGGAGGGGATTGGCTATGCAAATATAAGAAATGGTATATTCATAGGCTTTGGTCCACATGAAAGCAGTTATCCTCTGTTAAATATAGATGGAATTGAATTTGAAAACGGTAGACTTGGAAATTTTACAAAATATCGGCATATTGTTGTATGGGAATGAAATGTGGAATATATATTTTTAAATGAAAGAAGGTGTTGGTATGGCAGTTGATTATAAGGCACTAAAAGAAAGTGGATTCATGAGACAGATTCAGAAAAATTTATTTTCCCTCAGAATGAAAGTTATTGGTGGAAATTTGCCGGCAGAACAGCTTTCTGTAATAGCAGAAATCAGCAGAAAGTACGGAAAAGGATATGTTCACATGACCTCGCGTCAGAGTGTTGAAATTCCGTTTATTAAACTGGATGATATTGAAAAGGTAAAGGCAGATTTGGAGGCAGGTGGAGTAAACACTGGCTTATGTGGTCCTCAGGTTAGAACAGTTACTGCCTGTCAGGGAAGGGATGTTTGCCCATCTGGTTGTATTGAAACCTATCCTTTAGCGGTTGAAATTTCTGAAAGGTATCTTAATCGACAGTTACCACATAAATTTAAAATTGGTGTTACTGGCTGTATGAACAATTGTCTTAAAGCAGAGGAAAATGATGTGGGTATAAAGGGGTGCTATCTTTTTGAGTGGTTGCCTGAGAACTGCAGATTATGTGGTATTTGTATAAAGGCATGTAAAAAAGGTGCATTGAAAAACAATGGAAAGAAAATTATTCTTAACAAGAAAAAATGTGTTAACTGTGGTCGTTGCGTAAAATCATGCCCATTTGGTGCATGGAAGTGGGAGTCGGGATACATATTGTCCTTTGGAGGAACCTTTGGAAATACGATAGCAAAGGGAAAGCATATTTTGCCAATTATTTGTGATAAGCAAATCTTGTTCAAAGTTGTAGATAAGGCGGTTGATTTTTTTGATAAACATGCTGAGCCCGGAGAGCGTTTTCGTAAGGTGATAGAAAGAGTTGGCTGGGATGAGTTTAAGGCTGAAATCGAGGCAGCCTATAATGGTAGCTAAAGGATCATTATGTCATATAATTTAGATTTAAGGGAAATTGTTAAAAACAGATAGGTTTTCAATCAAAAAAATAGTCGTGTGCAGATTATAAATGAAATGCATATAAATTGCCTGTTGAGCTTGTCAACAGGCAATATTTTAATAAAACGCATTTTGCTTATTCTTTCGTTTGTTTTATAATATAATTATAGTTATAGACCCAATATTTCACCCTAATAACTATTGTCATAAAGGTGATAAAGCTTCATTCTAATTCCATTATAATAGTAATTATAACATATAAATATAAATACTTTTTATAATAAATTTTAAGTATTTAGCTAGGTTATTACTTAAATAGATTTAATACTTAGAAGGAATTTACTGATTTAAGCGGCAACGCTGGATATCTATTAATTCGTACAGGTCGAAAAAAGTGGTATACTAATCAAATTCTCTTTTTACTTATGGTGATTATTACATATATAATACCATTGTTTGTATTTTCAATTATTTTTACAGCAAGAATTTCATCTGTACTTAATGGCTGGAGTAATGTTATGCAGGATTTATAGTTTAATATGAATCGTGAATTAAGGGATAGATATCCACTTGGAAACCATTTACATAGCAATTATCAACAATTTTAGACCATATGCAGCACTAGTTTACAGTATTATTTTATTGGAGTCGGAGCTGGATTGGTGGGCAGCATCAAGCTCTTTGAAATAGATATTGCTGTTATAAGGTTCAACAATTGGCTGAATGGATAAGGTATATTGGAGAAGAAAAATTAATGGCACATAATTTTAGTTAAATAAAAGTTTTTTGTGTTGACTTTTTTAAATACAGCTTATAAAATATAAATTGAGGATTATGGAAAAATGAAAAAAATGAGGGGATAGAATGTTGAAAATATTTACTTTAGATACACAACAGGAGAATCTTTATAACATAACATCTCATGTTAACGAAGTAATAAGAGAAAGCGGAGTAATGGATGGATTTTGTATTGTATATTGTCCGCATACTACGGCTGGAATTACAATTAATGAAAATGCAGATCCTGATGTGGTAAGGGATATGCTTTTGGGGCTTGATAGGGCTTTTCCAGATAGAAGTGAATTTAGGCATGCGGAAGGGAACTCCTCTGCGCATTTAAAAGCAAGCTGTGTAGGTTCATCTGTCACAATTTTCATTGAAAATGGTAGACCTGTTCTTGGAACATGGCAGGGTATATATTTCTGTGAATTTGATGGACCTAGAAGTAGAAAGTTTTATGTTAAGGTACAATAATTTTATGAAAATGAGAAACTCCTAATTTATTTGCTGGATAAGCTATTGAATTATTAAGTTAAATGAGGATATATGTTTTTGTTAATTTATATATAATGTTTACCTTCGTTTATACGAAGGTTTTTTGTTTACTGCTCGTCAGAGTTCGACATAAAATGATAAATGAGATATTGTATAATATTAGTAGAACAGAATATAAATTTTACCATATTCATGTGCGGAATTAAAAATTAGGAGGTATTCAAAATGAAAAGACTGAACAAATTTATTGCAGTGGCAATGAGCGTTACTGTACTGATGACATCTTTTGGTGGGCTACAGAATGTTAATGCTACTGGCTATTCCACAACACCTTTTGGAGAAGGTTTAGTTGTAGAGGATGTATCAGAATTTGACGCTCTTGCACAAAAGTTTTCTACTTCACCTAAATCACAAAACTCTACATATCCAACAAGTACATCATTACCTTCTAGGGTGGACCTAAGCGAATCGCCATGTTTTCCTCCTATTGGAAATCAAGGTGGAATAGGATCCTGTACAGCATGGGCAACAACATATTATCAGTATTCTTTTGCGGTAAATAAATTAAACAATGTGCAGAATACTTCTGACAGAGTGTTGTATTCACCAGCATGGACATATAATTTGAGGAATGCTGGAAATGTCAATTATGGAATTGGATTTACGGATGCATATAATGTTTTAATGGCTCAAGGCTGTTTAACATTAGATGAGATGCCTTATTCATTAAGTAACTATAATCCAAACTACATACCTAATAATACAAGTGCGATGAGGAAAGCGCTAGAAACAAGAGTGTCAGACTATGGGTATTATTCAATAAGTACTTATGGCACTGTAATTACAAGCAATACTGATTCAGACCTTACAGCTATTAAAACTGCTTTAAATAATGGACAAGTATTAACAATTGCTACATGGAATGAATTTAATTATAAATATGGAACAGGCAATTGGAGTAATACTAAACTGGTTTATAGATGCTATGACGATGATTATTCATCTCATGCAATGGCTGTTGTAGGTTATGATGATAATGTAACTTGTGATATTAATGGAAATGGAATTATTGAAGCAGGTGAAAGAGGAGCGTTTAAGGTTGTTAATTCATGGGGAGAAACCGATTATGGTGCAAACAATAATGGTGTTCTATGGATAATGTATGACGCATTGAACAGGGTAAGTGCAAATGGTTTAAATGAAAGCCAATTTTCTTATACAAGAGAGCCTGTATTTATGAGTGGAATTTTCCATTACATTTCAGTTTCTAAAAAGGATGTAAATCTTGTTGCTGAGGTTGATATAACAACTAATTATAAAAATCAGTTTAATCTATCATTGATTCGTGATTTAACAGAAATTAATGTACTTCCAAGCAATGTTGGTTATGAAAGAAGCTATGCTCCAATTGACGCAACTTTGGTATTTGACTTTGGTGAATTAGCGGACCCAATCAGTGATTATTATACTGGACATTCTTGGCGTATTGCTGCAGGGGATACATTGCGTGATGGTAATTATACATATTTCCACTTATATATAACAGATAATTTAGGTAATGTTATAAGTGATATGGCTGATTACAATGTTGATGGTAATGCCTATGTTCCAACATCCTTTATGAATTTGCAAAAAGGAGATATTAATTTTGACAGAGTTATAGATAGTGTTGACCGTCAGTATATAAAGGATGCATTTTTCGGTGAAATAACTCTATCTAATCTACAATTTTACTTAGCAGATATGAATGATGATGGTGTAATTAACAGCTTTGATCTTACATTAATCACCAGAATAATAAACCAGTAATAATTTTTAAAAAGGAATGGTGTATGCCATTCCTTTTTTATTTAACAGGTTTAAGGGAAATAATTTTTATTTATGCGGATATAATAATTTAGGGGTGAAAATATGGCAAAACGAGGAATGAAAAGAATAGACCCACGCAACCCAAAGAAAACACAGGGGAACCATAAGATGAATTTGCCTAAAAATGATGTTGAGCCTGTTCCTGAAATTCAGGGAAAAGAGAAGCATGGTAAGTAAATACTGATAAATAAAAAAGCACTGCTGTTTTATATCAGCAGTGCTATAAATTTAATTATAAATAAAAAAACCCGCCAAAGCGGATTTTTTACATTTAAAAGTTTTATTTGGTGCCGATGGCCGGGGTCGAACCGGCACGGTATCGCTACCACTGGATTTTGAGTCCAGCACGTCTGCCAATTCCATCACATCGGCTTTTACATCACCAAGATATTCTATCATATAAAAATCATTTTGTCAAGGGGAATTTTAAAATATTAATATTATCTTATAAAAAATTTTATACTGAGTATTTGTAATTAAGCAAATGTTAACTGCTCCCACATAAGTGAGAGCAGGCTTTACTAGGTTTCAAACTGACTGTTATATAGGTTGGCGTAAAAACCATTTTTGGATATAAGTTCTTCGTGGTTACCCTGTTCTATGATATCGCCGTTATTCATTACAAGTATCATATCTGCATTACGGATAGTTGAAAGCCTATGAGCGATAATAAAGCTTGTTTTATTTTTCATTAGTTTTTCGAAGGCTCTTTGTATACGCTGTTCTGTACGGATATCAATACTGCTTGTAGCCTCATCAAGAATTAGAACAGGAGGGTTTGTCAACATTATTCTGGCAATACTTATAAGCTGTTTTTGTCCTTGTGAAAGACTTCCGCCGTCTTCATTGATTATGGTATCATAGCCTTGGGGTAGTCTTTTTATAAATCCGTGAGCATGAGTAGCTTTTGCAGCTGCAATAATTTCTTCTCTTGTAGCTTCAATTCTACCGTATGCAATATTTTCAGCGATAGTACCAGAAAAGAGCCATGTATCCTGTAAAACCATTCCATAGGTAGAACGTAAGCTGTTTCTTGTAATCTTGTTAATATTTTGCCCGGAGATTTTTATCTCACCATTATCGATATCGTAAAATCGTAGTAATAGATTAATAATTGTTGTTTTACCACAACCAGTGGGGCCTACAATAGCAATTCTTTGCCCAGCCTTAACATTTAGGTTAAAGTTCTTGATAAGTTTTTTTTCAGGCACATAGGAGAATGAAACATTTTTTAGTTCTATATTACCATTACAATCTACTAGGTTTGGTAAATTCTTATCGGATGATTCAGACGGCTCATCAATGATGTTGAACACTCTTTCAGCAGAAGCTATTGCATTTTGTAATTCTGCAACTACACCTGATATTTCATTAAAAGGTTTTGTATATTGGTTTGAATATGTTAAAAAGCTGGAAAGTTGTCCGATGGATAATTTTCCATTTATAGCAGCCAAAGCACCAGCCACACCAACTGAAACATAAATAAGACCATTTACAAATCGTGTACTTGGATTTGTAGTAGAACTGTAAAATGTAGCCTTTACTCCGATTTCACACAAATCCTTATTTATTTTTTCAAAGCTTTCTTCAGCCCTTTTTTCATAAGAAAATGCTTTTACAATTTTTTGATTACCTATCATTTCTTCAATATAACCACCAGCATCTCCTCTTAATTCTGACTGCTTTTTATATGCATTATGTGAGGCTTTAGTAATTTTTGCAGCTACAAGCAAGGAGAGTGGAGTTATTAATACAACAACAATAGTTATTTTAAAATTTATAGTAAGCATAAAACCTAAGGTACCTAAAATAGCTACAATACCTGTAAAAAATTGTGTAAAGATTTGCACAAGTCCATCTGAAAGTATCTCAATATCGTTAACAGCTCTGCTTATTAAATCTCCCCTTGAATTTCCGTCAATAAATTTTAATGGCACTTCATTTAGCTTTTCAAACAGCTCACAGCGAATATCTCGTGCAGTTTTAAAAGCAAGGTGACTAGAGCTGACTCCTGCAATCCATTGAAAAACAATGCTTATCAGTATTGTAATAGTAATAATGATAGCAATTTTTCTTAATCCAACAAAGTCGACATTTTCTTTTCCCACAATTAAATCAACAGCGTCACCAATAAAGACAGGTGTAAAAAGGGAGAGTAGAGTTCCTATCAACGCACTAATTATTGCTGAAATCAGATAGGGTAAATACGGCTTTGAATATGATAGAATACGCTTAAAAACCTTTTTCATTTTCTTGCCTCCCCCTGAGTATCACAGATTTCTTTATAAATTTCACACGAGTCATAAAGTTCGTCATGTGTTCCCATGCCGACAATTTTGCCATCATCTAGAACAATAATCTTATCAGCATTTTTTATGGAAGTCGAGCGCTGAGTTATCATAATTAATGCAGTATCGTTCAGATTTTCGTTTATAGCTTTTCTTAAAGAAAGGTCTGTTGCATAGTCAAGAGCACTCATGCTATCATCTAAAATTAGGATAGGAGGCTTGCTGACTAATGCTCTAGCAATGGTCAGGCGTTGCTTTTGCCCACCTGAAAAATTCTTTCCACCCTGTAATATTTCTGAATATACTCCATTTTCTAAATTGCTTACAAATTCCCATGCTTGTGCAGTTTTTAGCGCATCAATAATTTCAGATTCGGTGGCATCAGGCTTTGCCCATTTCATATTTCCTGATATTGTGCCTGAAAATAGAGCTACCCTTTGCGGAACAATTCCAATCGCTTTTCGCAGTGAATTTAAGCTATATTCTTTAACATTTCTCCCATAAAGCATAACCTCTCCCTGTGTAGCATCATAAAATCTGCCAATAAGGTTTGCAATTGTAGATTTACCGCTTCCTGTTCCACCGATAATGCCAAGCATTTCTCCTTTATTGAGTTGGAATGAAATTTCTTCGATAGCATATTCTCCCTCATCATATGAAAAGCTGACATTTTTAAACTCAATGACAGGAACATTTTCTTTGTATTCTAGTTCATTAGCACCATCACTGATTTTAGAACTAAGCTCAAAAACCTCATTAATTCTATTTGATGATGCTTCAGCCCTTGTAAAAATGATTATCAGATTTGCCAGAGCAATTAAAGCAAATGAAATCTGTGTAAGATAGTTTACGAAAGCAATGATTTGCCCTTGAGTAAGACTTCCTGAATTTACTCTCAATCCACCGAACCATAATACAGCAACAATTGCCAGATTCATAACAGCATAGGTTGCTGGATTTAGTATGGATGAAATTCTGCTTACAGCAATTGAACTTTTTGCAACATTTTCACTTGCCTTGTTGTATTCTTCAATTTCTTCATTTTGCTTTGAAAATGCTCGTATTACTCTAACGCCCTCAAGATTTTCCCTTGTTAAAAGAGATACTTTGTCTATCTTTTTCTGTATCCCCCTATACATACGGATAGACCTACTCATTACTAGGTATAAAACCAAAGTAATAGTTGGTGCAGCAACCAGAAACACAATTGACAGCTTTAAATCCAGAATCATAGCCATTATCGTTGCACCTACAACCAAAAAGGGAGCTCTGACTGCAAGCCTAATTGTCATGTTTACACCTGTTTGCACAGTAGTTGTATCATTTATCATTCTTGTAATCAGCGATGAGGTGCCAAATTTATCTATTTCGGAATAAGACAAGGTGTTAATATGTTTATACAGTGACCTTCTTAATTCTGTTCCAAATCCCATTCCACATTTTGCTGCATAGTATTGACCAAATAATGCGAGTACAAGACCACATATGCCTAGAAAAACAATAACTCCACCCATCTGCAATATATAGGTTTTGTCATTGTTTTTTATGCCCACATCAACTATTTTAGCCATTACAAGTGGAACAATAATCTCAAAGATAGCCTCTAATAGCTTAAATAATGGCCCTAAAAATACTTCTTTTTTATAATTTTTTAAAAATCTTGCAAGTTTAAGCATTTCTACTCCTTTTTATAGTATATATGGTATACTTTTTAGTATTTAATATTATTGCCTATGCGATTTTTAATGTGTTAAAAACATGCTAAATAAAGCAAAATAAAAAAGCCTCTCATGGGGTTATAAATGATAATAAAATCAGTTATAAACCCTATGCCATAGATGATAGTGAACATCAAAGGCTTTTGAGACTGCTATTAATACGATAAGTTTACATTAATTATAACATTTCTAATAAAATATTGTCAAGGTTTTAAAATAGTATTGACATAATATTTAATAGTTAGCCGTATATGATGAAAGGTAAAACATCATAGAAGTAAAACGCAATTTTGATTTTATGTTAAATTGTGACTTTAAATCTGTTTTGATTATTGACGAATGGTATTAAAAATGTTAAAATAAATATTAAGTTATTTTACATGATATGTGAGAGAAAATGAATATGAGGGAATAGGAATGCAGAAAATAAAAAGCAAATTGATTATTATTGACGGCCTTGATGGTAGTGGAAAATCAACTCAATTTGCGTTAATTAAGGATAAATTAATTAAAGATGGTGTAGATTTTAGGGCAATTAGCTTTCCTGAATATGATAAGCCATCTTCTACATTGGTAAAAATGTATCTTAATGGTGATTTTTCAAGTGATGCAGATAGTGTGAATGCTTATGCTGCATCTAGCTTTTATGCTGTTGACAGGTATGCAAGCTTTAAGCTATATTGGGAGGATTATTATAATTCAGGTGGACTGATACTTGCAAGCAGGTATGTCAGCTCAAACGCAATACATCAGATGGTTAAGCTCCCCGAAGGAAACTGGAGTGAGTATCTTGAGTGGCTAGAGGATTATGAGTATAATAAGCTGGGACTTCCAAGACCGGATAAAATTATTTTTTTGGATATGCCTGTTGAAATTTCACAGGAGCTATTAAATAAAAGATATAATGGTGATACAAGTAAAAAAGATATACATGAGTCTAATATTGAGTATTTAAAGCGGTGCAGAGAAACAGCGTTATATGCAGCTGACAGGTTGGGGTGGACAGTTTTGGAATGTAATTCTGGAAGTTTGCCATTGAGTGAAGATGTAATAAATGAAAATTTAATGAAAATAATATACGGAGCAATAATGTAAATGTTGGAATTTAAGGAAATAAATATAGAGGATAAGAAATGGATTAAGGAGCTTTTAGCAAAGTCAGATTTTATGGCATGCGAATACAGCTTTGCTAATAATATGGCATGGGTAAGGCTAAATGATTCAAAAATATGTAGATATAAGGACTTTTATATAGTTGGATATGTTAAGGATGGCATAGCAAGATTTTCCTTTCCTGCTGGTGAGGGGGATTATTATGATGTTATCTGCCAGCTAAGAGAATATTCCAGGAAATTAGGTGTGGCTACAGAAATAAACCCTGTTCTCAATGATAAGGTGCAGCTTTTTAATGAGTTGTTTCCGAATGAGTTTACTGTATGTAAATCAGAAGATTCAAGTGACTATATTTATAATGCAAGTGATTTAATTGAGCTTAAGGGTAAGAAATATCATAATAAACGAAATCATTTAGCTAAGTTTTATCGATACTCATGGGAGTTTTCGTCGATGACGGTAAGGGACTTTGATGAATGTATTGAACTTAGCGTACTGTCGTATAATTCTAAAAATGGTTATAGTAACCATTCAAGTGTTGCAGAGCAATATGCAATCCATACTTTTTTTAAGTATTTTGATGAGCTAGAGCTAAAGGGTGGTGTGCTCAGGGTTGATGGAAGGTTAGTAGCTTTTACCTTAGGCGAACAGTTAAATAGCAACACTTTTTGTGTTCATATTGAGAAAGCTAATACAGAATATTTAGGTGTTTATGCAGCAATTAATAACGAATTTGCTAAATATGCGGCTAAGGATTTCAAGTATATAAATCGTGAAGAGGATTTGGGAATAGAGGGACTCAGAAAGGCAAAGCGTTCTTATTATCCTGCATTCTTGCTTGAGAAGAATACAATAAGATTTAAGGATTAAAAGGAGAGTTGTGGTTTATGATTTATGTTTTTTTCGCAAATGGTTTTGAGGAAATGGAGGCAATAACACCTGTTGATTGTTTGCGTAGATGTGAACTTGATGTTGTTACTGTCGGAGTAGGGGATAATATAATCAAAGGCTCTCATGGAATACCAATTGTCACAGATATTACAGATAGTGAGATAGAGTTATCGGATAAAATAGATATGATAGTTTTACCAGGAGGTATGCCCGGAACATTGAATCTTGAGAAATGTCCAAATGTTCAGAAGGCGATAAATTATTGTGTTGAGAATGACAAGTATATTGCATCAATTTGTGCAGCGCCTTCAATTTTAGGTCATAAAGGGCTACTCAAGGGTGAGGAGGCAGTTTGCTATTACGGATTTGAGGACCAGCTTACCGGGGCAAGGGTAGCAGATAAGCCTGTTTGTGTGTCCAATAAATATATTACTGCAAGAGGTGCGGGAGTTGCATTAGAATTTGCATTACAGCTTGTAGAGGTTTTGACATCGAAGGAAAGAAGAGAAACTTTGGAGTCATCTTTGATATGTGCAAAGAAATGAGTAATGTGAAGTCTGAGAAAGCACTGCTGAGAAACTATTATAGGAAATTGAGAAATAGTATTCCTGAAGATGAAAAGGAAAGGCTTGATGAATTAATATTCCAAAGGATAATCAGCAATAGCTTGTATAATGAATGTAAGATTTTATTGATATATTACTCAGTTAACAGCGAGGTTGATACGCTAAGACTTATAAAACATGCTTTGAGTATTGGAAAGACCATTGCTTTGCCAAGATGTAATGCTGATAGGACAATGAGCTTCTATAAAATAAATTCATTGGATAATTTAGAAATTTCCGCTTATGGTATTTCAGAGCCAGCGGAAGATTTTGATATGCTTATCAGTATTTTTGATGGCGCATTATGTATAGTCCCTGCACTTGCCTTTGATAAAAATGGTTATCGGCTGGGCTATGGCGGTGGATATTACGATAGGTTTTTGTCAACACACGAAAAGATAAATACATTGGGGATATGTTATAGTGTCTGTTTAGCAGACAATTTAATAAGGGAGGAACATGATATTAGTATAGATTATTTATTGACGGAGAAGGATTTTGTGGAGGTGTGTAATGGATAATAAGGGTTTGGGAGATAGGAATAATGATAATGACAAGCTTATTGATGAAATTTTAGAGCAGTCGGGGAAGTTGGCAAGGTCAAAACAAGAAGATGATATGCCTGAAGATACAGAACAGGTAGCTGTTATTAGTTCTGAGGATTTTGATAGTAGCCTGATAGATTTAGAAGAGAGTAGTGATGAGGAATTAGCCCTGTATACTGAAGAATCTGAATACGAATTAACAGATGAAGTATATGTTGAAGAAGAATATGATGAATATGTTGATGTTGATTATCAAGTTACTAATGAGGAAGAAAAAATTAAGAAACCAAAGCGTAAGGTTCGAAAAAGGTGGAAGGGTGCAAAACTTGCATTTGCATTGATAAGAATAACATTTATCGTATGTGCATCAGTTGTTTTATCAGTATTGTTGATTTCTTTAGGTAAGGACTATCTGGGAATAGACAAAACTGACGAGGCAATTCCTATAACGATACCTGAAGATGCAACAACATACGATATTGCACAAATATTGCGTGATGAAGGAGCAATTAAATCCCCGACACTTTTTAGGGCGATATCCAAGCTGAAGAAGGCTGGACCTCTTTATAAAGCAGGTACTCATATGGTGAAACCTAGCAGTGGTTATGATGGGATAATAGAGGGTTTGACTGGTACGCCTATGGATGATGCTTACGATACGGTTTCTATAACTTTTAAAGAGGGAATTAATTTGTATGAAGCAGCTCAATTGCTTTTGGATGAAAATGTTATTGCAGATATAGATGATTTTCTTTTCTATTTTAATTCGGGAGAATTCATTGATGAAAAAGAGCATAAGTTCTATGAGTTGTTAGCTGATACAGAGAATAGCACAAATTATACGAATAAATTTTATAAAATGGAGGGATACTTTTTCCCTGATACTTACACATTTTATGTAGGAATGGCTAAGGGAGATGCAGTAGAGGATAAAACTGCATACCAGCTGATATGTGACAAAATATATGATAACTTTGAGAAAAAAATCAGCCCTTACTATGATGAGATAAAGAAATCAAGTTATACTTTAGATGAACTGATAATACTTGCATCAATAGTTCAGGCGGAAGCTCCTTCAAAGGACTCAATGGAGATGGTTGCATCAGTTTTCTATAATCGTTTAAGCAATCCCGAAGCAATAGGGCGCACACAAGCATTTTTAGAATCTGACCCAACATCTAAGTATGCAAATGAGGTTATAAAGCCAAATATTGATAATACAGCATCGGCTAGTCTAAAAATTCAAGCCTATGACACATATAAGGTTGCTGGATTGACACCCGGTGCGATATGCAATCCTGGAATTGAGGCGATTGAATCAGTTTTACATCCTGCTAAAACAGAATATTACTATTTCTGTGCAAATATCAATACTAAGGAAACCTTCTATGCGAAAACCCTTGAGGAGCATGAGGCTAATTTAGCGATGGTTCAGCAGCAGTATGCTGAAGCTGAAGCTGCGGCTGCAGCAGCAGAGGAATAAATAAATGGAGGAATATTTTTGTCTATTTTAGATAGGTTGGAGGTTCTATCACCAGCTGGTGATTATGAAAGATTAATTTCTGCGATTAATTATGGAGCGGATGCAGTTTATCTTGGTAGAAAAGAGTTTGGAATGAGGGCATCACCTCTTAATTTCAGCTATGATGAATTGAAATCTGCTGTTGAAGAGGCTCATAAAAGGGGAGTAAAGGTTTATCTAACCTGCAACACGCTACCTAGAAATAACGAAATTTCCAAATTTCAAGCTTTTATAGAGGAANCGGTTGATTGCAAGGTTGATGCAGTTATTGTTGCGGATTTAGGTGTTTTATCCCTTGTTAAAAAGTATGCACCTGGTATGGAGATACATATGTCTACACAGACGGGTGTAGTTAATTATGTAACAGCGAATGAACTTTATAATATGGGTGCCAAAAGAGTGGTTTTAGCAAGGGAGCTATCCCTTGAGGAGATTGCAGAAATTAAAGCTAAGGTGCCGAATGAACTGGATATTGAGGTTTTTGTGCATGGAGCTATGTGCGTGTCGTTTTCAGGAAGATGCTTGTTATCACAGTACATGGTAAACAGGGATGCAAACAGAGGTGAATGTGCACAGCCATGCAGATGGGGATATCATCTTATGGAGGAAAAGCGTCCGAATGAATTTTATCCAGTTTATGAAGATGAGAGGGGAACTTATATTTTAAATGCTAAGGATTTATGCATGATTGACCATATTGATAAGCTGGTTGATGTGGGTGTAACAAGCTTTAAAATTGAGGGAAGAGCGAAATCAGCATATTATGTTTCTGTTATCACCAATGCGTACAGAATGGCAGTGGACCACTATAAAGCTAATCCAGACTCATTTGAGTTGCCTAAATGGATACGCGATGAAGTTTTTAAGGTAAGTCATCGGAAATACTGCACAGGATTTTTCTTTGGGAATCCAAAGGATTGCCAATATTACGAAACAGGTGGCTATATACGAGAATACGATATTGTTGGAGTTATTGATTATTGTAAAGATGGCAAAATGTATGTAACACAAAGAAATAGGTTCTTTGCTGGGGATATAGTAGAGATTATATCGCCGCAAAAGGAACCAGTTGAATATAAAATAACAGTTATGTATGATGGAAAGGGAGAGGCGATTGATAAGGCAAATCATGCGATGATGAAGCTGATAATCCCTTGTGAAATGGAGTTCCCAGCAAACTCAATAATTAGAATGAAAAAAACAGACAGCAATTAAGGCTGTCTGTTTTTTATTAAATCTTTATTATGCGTTTGACTTTTCTTTATCATAGCATGAGAATATTTCATCAATAGTTTTACGCTCCATTTTAGGAGTGAATGCACTTACAACAGGAACAATTATCAATGAAACAATCATTGCGAATGCACCAGCATTAATAGGAGATAATATTCCACTGTTAATCTCAGCAGCCTTACGAGCAAGGTCTGGAAATAGATTTAGACTGAATAGGAACATATGTGTAACTGTAATCCCTATACCTGTAATAAAGCTAGCCCAAACTGAAGCCTTTGTGATTTTCTTTGAGAATAAGCCATATGTAAAAGGTCCTAAGAATGAGCCTGCAAGAGCACCCCAAGAAATGGACATCAGTGTTGAAATATAAGAATTTTTATTTAAAGCTATAATAACTGAAATTATTAGGAATACTGCAATAAGAAGTCGCATGATAAACATTTCCTTTTTATCTGTCATTTCTTTTTTATAGCTAGGTTTTATAAGGTCAATGGTCAAAGTTGAGCTTGAAGTTAGCACAAGAGCAGAAAGAGTTGACATTGACGCTGATAGAACAAGAACTACAACTAATCCAATCATTATTAAAGGCATGGTGTTTTCAAGAAGCGAAGGCATCATAGCGTCAAAATCAGGCTTGCCATTATTAATATCAATTAAAACCTTACCGGTTTGAGTAGCAATCTCTGGGTCTGTTGTGCAGAATAATCTGTCAAATCCGCCAAGAAAATATGAACCACAAGAAACTACGATAGCAAAAATTGTAGAGATAATAGTTCCTTTTTTTATAGCAGCTTCATCTTTAATAGCATAGAATTTATGTACCATCTGAGGTAATCCCCAAGTACCAAGTGATGTTAGGATAACAACACCAAACAGACTTTGTGGGTCAGGACCAAATAAAGAATTAAGAGAGCCTTGTGGAACGCCTGTATCACTGATATTTCCAAGTTCAGTTAAAGCAGTTGAAAGTCCACCAGCTTTACCAATTGCTATTACAATGACTAAAACTATACCTGCAAGCATTATAATACCTTGAATGAAGTCGTTAAGAGCAGTTGCGGTGTATCCGCCGAGAATTACATAAATAGCGGTTAAAACTGCCATTACAATGATGCAGGTTGAATATGGAATATTCAAAGCCATTTCAAAAAGCCTTGAGAGTCCGTTATACACTGATGCTGTGTAAGGGATAAGGAAGAAAAATACAATTAATGCAGATGCAATTTTAAGACCTTTTGATTGGAACCTATGTTCAAAGAACTCAGGCATTGTTCGAGCATTAAAGTGTTTTGTCATTGTTCGTGTGCGTTTTCCAAGAATAATCCAGGCTAAAGCACTACCGATTAAGGCGTTACCGACACCAATCCAAGTAGCAGATACGCCGTATTTCCAACCGAATTGTCCAGCATAACCGATAAAAACAACAGCTGAGAAGTAAGAGGTTCCATAAGCGAAGGCAGTAAGCCATGAGCCTACATTTCGTCCACCTAGAACGAAATCGCTGACGGAATTTGTTTGTTTAGATGTGTATAATCCGATACCGACCATAATGGCGATATAGATTATGAGCATAGCGATTATCATAAATTAATCCCCTTTTTAACAATTTAACGCATTAATTGGTGAAAGCGTTTATGCTTTAAACCATTAAAGTATCTTAAGGTATTATAGCAGATTTTATTAGTTATGTCAATAGGTAAACCAAATAAAAAGCAATTCTTATTGTGAGACTACATAAAATAATGTTTAATTTAAATTTATGCTTGAATTAGGGGTTGTGGAGTGATATAATATTATAGAAATTGAAATCGTTTTTAAATAGTGTAAGGATTGAGAAGAGGAATGACTAAAAGAGAGGTTGCAAAAATAGCTGTTGCAGAGCTTGAGAAGCTGTATCCTGATGCAGAATGCTCTTTGATTTATAGCAAGCCCTATGAATTAATGATAGCAGCAAGGCTATCAGCACAATGCACTGATGCAAGGGTGAATATAGTAACGAAGGAACTGTTTAAAAAATATACAACGCTTGAAGCCTTTGCGGATGCTGATTTAAAAGAGCTTGAGGAGGATGTGAAACCATGTGGTTTTTATAAGACGAAAGCTAAAAGCATTAAGGAAATGGCAGGGCAGTTGTTAAATAATTATAGTGGTGAAATTCCTGATACAATGGAGGATTTGCTCACGCTTTCAGGCATTGGAAGAAAAACAGCAAATTTGATTATGGGTGATATATGGGGTAAGCCTGCAATTGTGGCGGATACCCATTTTATAAGGATAACTGGTAGGTTAGGCTTGACAAAGAATACTGACCCATATAAGGTGGAAATGGATTTGGTAAAGCTGATACCACCAGAAAAGTCATCGGATTTTTGCCATAGAATTGTGCAATTTGGACGTGATATTTGTAAATCAAGAAGGCCATTTTGTGAAAAATGTCCTCTTTCTGAATGTTGTAAATATTATAAAAAACAAAAAACATGAGAATAAATGTAATTATAGTATTGACAAAATGCAATAATTGTTTTACAATAAATTTATGTGTTTATAAAATTAGATGCGTTAAAATCTAGAAAAGGCGGAAATTTTAATGGGAATTTTGAGCGGATTATTTGGTTCATACAGCAAGAGAGAGCTTGCTAGAATTGAACCGATAAAACAAAGGGTACTTAATTTAGATGAAGAGTATCAGGCATTGTCAAATGCTGAATTAAAAGCTAAAACTCAGATATTTAAAGATAGAATTGCGGCTGGAGAATCACTTGATGATATTTTACCTGAGGCTCTTGCAGCTTGTCGTGAGGCTGCGGATAGAGTTTTGGGTAAAAAGCCTTATCCTGTTCAGATTATAGGTGCAATAGTTTTGCATCAGGGTCGTATTGCTGAAATGAAAACTGGTGAGGGTAAGACTTTGGTTGCATGTCTTGCTGCATACCTGAATGCTTTGTCGGGTAAGGGTGTGCATATTGTTACGGTAAACGACTATCTTGCTAAGGTGCAGTCTGAGGAAATGGGTAAGATACTTCGTTTCATGGGCTTGACCGTTGGGGTAATACTTCATGGTTTGACAAATGACGAAAGACGAGCTGCTTATAATGCTGATGTAACATATGCAACAAATAATGAGCTTGGTTTCGATTATTTGAGAGATAACATGGTAATTTACAAAAAGGATAGAGTTCAAAGAGGTCATAATTTTGCAGTTGTGGACGAGGTTGACTCAATCTTGATTGATGAGGCGAGAACTCCTCTTATAATTTCGGGAAGAGGAGATAAGTCGACTGAACTTTACACTATTGTAGATAAGTTTGTGTTGACTTTAAATCATTGTACAGTTGTTGAAATGGATGATAAGGCTGACCAGGATTTACAGCATGAAAACTATGATTATATTGTAGATGAAAAGGCAAAGACTGCAACAATTACAAGACAGGGTATCAAAAAGGCAGAAAAGTATTTTAATGTTACAAATCTGATGGACCCTGAAAATATTACATTGCTTCATCATATTAATCAAGCTTTGAAAGCACACGGAATTATGCGTCTTGACAAGGATTATGTTGTAAAAGATGATGAGGTAATAATTGTAGATGAGTTTACAGGACGATTGATGTTCGGTAGACGTTTTAATGATGGCTTGCATCAGGCGATTGAGGCTAAAGAGGGCGTTAAAATTAAAAATGAGTCCAAAACTCTTGCTACAATAACATTCCAGAATTACTTTAGATTATATAATAAGCTATCCGGTATGACGGGTACTGCAAAGACAGAGGAAGATGAATTTAAGGAAATTTACAAGCTTGATGTAGTTGAGGTTCCTACTAATAAGCCAGTTATAAGAATTGACCATGAAGACCAGATATTCAGAACAGAAAAGGGTAAATTTGAGGCAGTAATTGAAAAGATTATTGAATGCCATAAAAAAGGACAGCCAGTTCTGGTTGGTACTGTTTCTATTGAGAAGTCCGAGTTATTATCAAAAATGTTAAAAAGGAAAGGTATTAAGCATGAGGTTTTGAATGCAAAATACCATGCAAAAGAGGCTGAGATTGTTGCACAGGCTGGAAAATTAGGTGCTGTAACAATTGCTACCAACATGGCTGGTCGTGGTACAGATATTATGCTTGGTGGTAACGCTGAGTTCTTATCTAAAGCTGAAATGCGTAAATTAGGCTATGATGAGGATGTTATTACCGAAGCAGTGGGATATGCCGAAACTCAGGATGAGGAAATTTTGAAGGCAAGAGAAGTTTACATGGAGCTTTACAAGAAATATAGCTTGGAGGTTAAGGAGAAGGCTCTTGAAGTTAAAAAGGCTGGTGGATTGTTTATCATCGGTACAGAGCGTCATGAGGCAAGGCGTATTGATAATCAGTTAAGAGGTCGTTCAGGTCGTCAAGGTGACGAGGGTGAGAGTATGTTCTTCCTTTCAGCTGAGGACGATTTGATGCGTATTTTTGGTGGCGACAGGCTTGAAGTAATGATGAGCAGGTTGAATGTTGACGAAAATATGCCTATCGAAAGTAAAATGCTTACAAAGATTATAGAATCAGCACAACGTAAGGTTGAGGGCAGAAACTTCAGTATCAGAAAGAATGTACTTAACTATGACGATGTAATGAACACTCAGCGTGAAATTATATATAAACAGCGAGCACAGGTTCTTGATGGTGAGGATATACATGACTATATTCTAAAGATGATGAAGGACCTTGTTGAAGGTGCTGTTGACAGATATCTGCTTGATGATGTCAATAAATCTGAGTGGAACTTTGTTGGTCTTAAAGATTATTTCTTAGGCTGGTTGACAACTGAGGATGACTTAAAATATGATGAAAAAGAACTTGAGAAGATTAGTAAAGAGCAGATTGTAAAAGAGCTATTAGATAAAATTACAGACGCATACAATAAAAAAGAAGAGGAAATTGGTTCTAGCGTGTTGCGTGAGCTTGAGCGTGTAATATTGCTTAAGGTTGTTGATACAAAATGGATGGCACATATCGACGATATGGAAGAGCTTAAGAAGGGTATTGGCTTGCGTGCATATGGACAACATAATCCGGTTGTAGAATACAGATATGAAGGATTTGAGATGTTTGACGCAATGATTGAGTCCATAAGAGAAGATACTGTTCGTTTATTGCTTACTGTTAAGGTGAATGTAAATGCACCTATACAGCGAGAACAGGTTGCAAAGCCTGAAACACCAACAGGTGGTGATGGTAGCTTTGTGCATCGTCGTGTGGCAAATAATAAGCTTAAAGACAATGATTTATGCTCATGTGGAAGCGGTAAAAAGTACAAAAAGTGTTGCGGAATGAAAAATTAATAGCATAGTTCATAAAGGCAGGATTATTATCCACTTTAGAATTAAGGGGATGAGGATACTACAAGGTACCCTCATTACCTTTATATAAATCAATCTTAAATAAATAGGGGTGTAGTATGGCAGTAATTAAGGGAATGAAGGGCTTAAGATACAGTACGGAGGTGGCTGGGGACTTAAATACATTGGTTTGTCCTCCTTATGACATAATTTCTGATGAACAGCGTGAAGAATATGTGAAAAATAATGAATATAATATTATTAGGTTAGAGTTGCCTAAGGGCGAGAACAGATATAAGGATGCAGGAAATACACTTAAGGAATGGCTTGAAAAGGGAGTTTTAAAGCATGACGATAAGGAAAGTATATATGTTTACGAGATGGAGTTTACTGCAAATGGAAGCAAGAAAGCAGTAAAAGGTTTTGTGTCTCTTGTAAAGCTTGAAGAATTTTCTAAGGGTATTGTATTGCCTCATGAAGAAACACTTTCAAAGGCAAAGACCGACAGATTCAATCTTATGAGCGAAACATTCTGTAATTTCAGTCAGATTTATTCATTATATATGGATGAAGACGGAAAAGCATATAGCACAATTGATGCTTGTTCACAGGATAAACCTGATATGGAGATAGTCGATGATGATGGCGTTATTCATAGAATGTGGTGTGTTCACGATGAAGAAGTATTGGATGGCTTAACAAAAATCTTTGAGGATAAAAAGCTTTATATTGCAGATGGCCATCACAGATATGAAACAGCACTCAATTTTCATAAGCATTTATGTGAAACAGGAGTTTCTGATAAAAATAGCCAATCTGGCTATATCATGATGATGCTTGTAAACATGGAAAACGATGGATTGGTTGTATTTCCGACACATAGAATAGTTCGTGACCTTAATAATTTTAATGTAGATGATGTTACAGCAAAATTAACTGGAGATTTTAATGTTACTGATATAAAGGGAAGAAAAGAAGTTGAGGATAGTCTTTATGAAATGTATAAACAGGGCAAAAAGGCATTCGCAATGTATTTTGGTAATGACAGCTTTAAATTATTGGTTCTAAAGAATGAAGGAGCAGTAAAAGAAATTATGCCTAAAATGTCTGATGCTTACTGCGGTTTAGATGTAAGTGTGCTCCATACACTTGTTCTTGAAAAGATTTTTGGCATCGACAAGGAAAACATGGCTAATCAGGTTAATTTGACATATACGAAAATTATAGATGAGGCGATAGCGGCTGTTGATAACGGCAAAGCTAATTGTAGCTTTATATTAAATCCTACAAAGGTAAGTGAGATAAGAGATGTGGCGTTAGCAAGAGAGAAGATGCCTCAAAAATCCACATATTTCTATCCAAAAACAATAACAGGACTTGTAATGAATAAATTTAGATAAGCGATCAAGCTAAAATTGAAAATTATTTTCAATTTTAGCTTGACTTTTTTTAGAAAATATGATATTATAAATTAGCAATATGAAAATCATTTTCATATTGCTAAAATAGTTTATAGTCATTGATTATAAAATTAAATGAGGTTGTTATGGATAAAGGGTATAAGACAAAGCAAAAGCAGATAATTTTAGAGTATATTAAATCCAGTAAGGATAAGCATATAACAGCGGCAGAAATTGTTGCCCATCTTAATTCAGCTGGAACAAGTGTTGGAGTTACCACTGTTTACAGGTATCTTGACAAGCTGGTTGAGATTGGTTATGTAAGGAAATATAACCTAGATGAAAAAACAGGTGCTTGTTATCAATATATAAAGGATAATGAGGAATGTGTGGAGCATTTTCACTTAAAATGTGTTAAATGTGGAGAATTGTATCATATCAGTTGTGATTTTATGCAGGGAATTGATGAGCACGTTTTAGAGCATCATGGTTTTAGAATTGATAATACAAAAACTGTATTATACGGCAAGTGCAAGCATTGTCATAGTTGATTAAAGGAGAAATAAGAATGAAAAAAGTATTAAGTATTCTGATGACGATTGTAGTTTTGTGTATTATCATGTCAGGTTGTGGTATTGAAAATGTAAAGTCAGATAGTGATAAAATAAGTATTGTAACCACTGTTTTTCCCAGCTATGATTTTGCAAGGCAGATTGCAGGTGATAAAGCGGAAGTCCATCTTTTATTAAAGCCTGGAGAAGAAAGTCATGCCTATGAGCCGTCTGCAAATGATATTTTAGCGATAAAAAACAGTGATATTTTCATATGCGTAGGGAGCTTGTCTGAGGTTTGGGTGGATAAGGTTTTGGATTCAGTTGATACAAGTAAGACAAGGGTTATTCAGTTAATGGCTAATGTAGAGTTAATAACTGATGGAGAAGAGGACCATGAAGATGAGCATGCCCATGATCACGAGCATGACCATAGCGAATATGATGAGCATGTGTGGACATCTCCATTGAATGCAATTACTATTTCTGGGGTAATTAAAGATACATTGATTGAAATTGATAAGGAAGATGAAAGTTATTATAATGAAAATTATAATAACTATGTTGAAAAATTGGAGGCTTTGGATAAGAAATTTAGGGATATTGTTGATAATGCAAAGCGTAGGACGATTGTTTTTGGAGATAAATATCCTTTTAGATATTTTTCAAAAGATTATGGCTTAGATTACATTGCTGCATTTACAAGCTGTAGTACAGAAACAGAACCGGGTCCTCAGACTCTGGCTAATTTAATAAATGAGGTAAAGAAAGAGAACATTCCTGTTATATTTTATCTTGAATTTAGCTCACAAAGGATTGCAGATACAATTTGTGAGGCAACCTTCGCAAAGAAAATGCAGTTTCATTCATGCCACAATGTGAGTGCGGAGGATTTAAAAAATGGAGTAACTTATATTCAGCTTATGGAGGAAAATGCCGAAAAGTTAGAGGAGGCATTGAATTAGATGGCTTTAATAAACTGCAGTAATATCACGATGAGCTATGAGGATAATATAGTTTTTAAGGATTTAAGCTTTGAAGTTAATAAGGGAGATTATCTTTGTATAGTGGGTGAGAATGGTTCCGGGAAAAGTACGCTTGTGAGGGGTTTACTTGGTTTAAAGTCACCTGTAAGCGGTAAGATTGAGTACGGTGATGGGTTAAAGAAAACAGAAATAGGATATTTACCACAGCAAACAAGTGTTCAGAAGGATTTTCCCGCATCTGTATATGAGGTTGTTTTATCGGGTTGTTTGAATAGCAGGGGGATAAAGCCATTTTATTCTAAGGCAGAAAAAAATACTGCATTAAAAAATATGAAGAGGCTTGGTATTGAGGATTTAAAACAGAAATGCTATCGTGAGCTTTCAGGAGGCCAACAGCAGAGAGTTTTGCTTGCAAGAGCATTATGTGCTACAAAGAAAATCTTATTGCTTGATGAGCCTATATCAGGTCTTGATTCGCTAGTTGCAGCTGAAATGTATAAGCTAATTAAAGAGCTCAATAGCGTTGATGGGATAACAATTATTATGGTTTCACATGATATAAACAGTGCTATTAAAAATTCTAATTATATGCTCCATATAAATGATTACAGTGGTATTTTTTGCAAGACATCTGATTATGAAAAAAGTGAGATGGGTATCAGATTTTTAGGGGAGTAAGTGTATGAGTGAAATAATTCAGAAGATACAAAATGTTTTTACGCTTGATTTAATTGTCTTTCAATTAATCGGAGGAGTTTTGGTTTCACTTTGTGCTTCTCTATTAGGAGTAAGTCTTGTTTTAAAACGCTGTTCAATGATAGGTGATGGACTATCCCATGTTGGCTTTGGTGCATTATCTATTGCTACTGTTTTGAGCCTTGCACCACTTAAATTTGCAATACCCATTGTTATTGTAGCAGCAGTAATTCTATTAAAATTAAGTGAAAGCAGCCGAATAAACGGTGATTCTGCAATTGCACTTTTTGCAACAAGTTCTCTTGCGATTGCAGTATTTGTTTCGTCACAAGCCAATAAGACAAATGATGTTAGTCATTATATGTTTGGAAGTATTCTTGCAATGGATAAAAATGATGTTAAGATAATAATAATTTTATCAATAGTGGTTATACTAACATATATAATTTTTTACAATAAAATTTTTGCAGTAACATTTGATGGAGTGTTTTCAAGTGCAACTGGAATTAATGTTAATTTATACAATATGATAATTGCGATTTTGACAGCACTTACAGTTGTTTTTGGAATGCTCATGATGGGTGCATTATTAATATCAAGCTTAATAATCTTCCCGTCCTTGACAGCGATGAGGGTATGTAAAAGCTTTAAAGGAGTAATAATTATATCTTCTATAATAGCAGTATTATGTTTTATTATTGGTTTTCTTGTATCAATTTTATGGAATGCATCAACTGGTGCAAGTGTAGTAATTGTAAATTTGATTGTATTTTTATTGTTATCAATGTATGCAAAATTAAAAGAAAATCGAAAGGCAATATAAAATGCAAAGGCGAACCAAAAGTAGTTCGCCTTTCTTTTAACAGGTTATTTTTTATTATCATCTACCCACGCTTTTGCGTATTCAGCGTTTTCAGGATGCTTCAATGAAACTACACCATTGGAATCTGTATAATTGTCAGTTATGACATAGGTTGAATATATGGAGCCGGATGACTTGGGCTGATATATTTTAACTTTTTTACTTTTATTAACATTAACTCGTCTTGACATAATTTCGACTCCTTTTATATTTTGATTCAGTAATGCCAATCATAAAATTATGTTCGGCTTATCATTATTATTAGATAAAAACGAATTTTTATTTTGTTGAAACAACAAATAATCCTTGTCAATTTTTAAGTTTTAATGTATATTATATATATAACTAGCAAGTGAAGAATGATATAGAAGAAATAATAATAGATATAGACAGAAAATAATTTTATAAAAATATATAGCTTGTAATATTTGTACAATTTTTTTCATAAGCTTTATTAAATTAAATAAGGGGTGGACTTATGAAAAAGATTAAAAATATAAACTGGAAAAGAGTTATAGCTTCATTAACTATATTTTCATTGGCATGTGGTGGAATTTATTTTGCAATGAACAAAATTCAGGCGGTTGTTCCGGCGTCAACAATGCCGAATAATGAACTGGTAATTGTACTGGACGCTGGTCATGGTGGTATTGACGGAGGTTGTTCATCAGCTGATGGTGTTCCTGAAAAGGGTATAAATCTTAATATTCTTTTAAATTTAAGGGATATGCTGACAATGGCTGGATATAAGGTGGAAGTAACAAGGGACACAGATAAATCCATTCATGACAAAGGCGTTGAAGGAATAGCTAATCAGAAAAGGTCCGATATGAACAATAGGCTGGCTTTATTTAACAAATATCCTAATGCGATATGTCTATCCATACATCAGAATCAATTTACTGACCCGAAATATAGCGGAGCACAAATGTTTTATTCTGAGAACAATAACAGTCAATTTTTGGCACAGACTATTCAGGATAAGTTTGTAGAGTATTTACAACCCGATAACAAGAGGGAAATAAAGCCATGTGGTGAAGAATTATTCTTGTGTTATTATTCAAAAAATCCAACAGTTATGGTGGAATGTGGTTTTTTATCTAATGTTGAAGAGGCAAACAAATTGAAAACGGAGGAATATCAAAAAGAGATAGCATTTACAATATTTGCAGCTATAAATGAATATTTGGATAAGAAAAAGTAGTTTTAAATCAAGGAGAAGTTCAAATGGCAAGGAAGGTAAAAACAGTTTATATATGTAGCCAATGCGGATTTGAAAGTTCGAAATGGAATGGCAGGTGTCAGCGGTGCGGTGAATGGAACACCTTTGAAGAGCAGGAGGTGTGTGTAGCAGTATCAAAATCGGGTACTATAAAGAGAACTTCAGTAGATGTATCCTCTAAAATAATGGGGTTATCGGCTATAGATTTTAATGATGAGGTAAGATATAACACAGGCATTGATGAGCTGGACAGAGTTTTGGGTGGAGGCTTGGTAAAGGGTTCAATTGTGCTTTTGGGAGGAGAACCCGGCATAGGAAAGAGTACTTTACTTTTGCAAATATGCCAGTTCATGGGTGATGACAAAAATATATTGTATGTATCAGGTGAGGAATCGGCGCGCCAGATTAAACTTAGAGCTGAACGATTAGGTGTTGATACAGAAAACCTCTACATATTGACAATAACTGATGCGGAGGCAATTTGCAATGTTATATCATCAGAAAAGCCAAATATTGTAATCATCGACTCAATTCAAACAATGAGTATACAAGAGATTCAATCAAGTCCAGGAAGTATTACTCAGGTAAGAGAATGCACTAACTTGTTTATGCAAACTGCAAAAACTGAAGAGGTACCTATTTTTATTGTAGGTCATGTGAACAAGGATGGTGCAATAGCTGGACCTAAGGTAATGGAGCATATTGTTGATGCTGTGCTTTACTTTGAGGGGGAAAGGCATTTAAGCTATAGAATTTTGAGGGCTGTTAAAAATCGTTTTGGCTCTACAAATGAAATTGGCGTATTTGAAATGCTGGATAAAGGCTTGAATGAGGTTAAAAATCCATCAGCAGTGTTTCTTTCGGGTAGACCCCAAAATGTATCGGGCTCATGTGTTTCATGTGTTATGGAGGGCTCAAGGCCAATCTTAGCGGAGGTTCAGGCGCTTGTTACAAAGAGTGGATTTTCAGCACCAAGAAGAACTGCCACTGGATTTGATTATAACAGGATGGCGATAATTATGGCTGTTCTGGAAAAGAGAATGGGTTTATTTTTTGGCACACTTGATGCATACATTAATATTGTCGGAGGCTTTAGGCTCGATGAGCCAGCAGGTGATTTATCAGTTGCATTAGCACTTTATTCAAGCCTTCTGGATAAGCCGATTAATGAAAAGATGATTGCTTTTGGAGAAATAGGTTTAGGAGGAGAAATACGCACTGTATCCCATGTTGTACAGCGAATCAAGGAAGCAGAGAGAATGGGCTTTGAGATATGCCTTATTCCTAAACAATCTTTTTCAGGACTTAATGCAGGTGATTTTAAGATAAGGGTAATTGGCGTATCAAATCTAAAACAAGCTTTTTCAGCATTTGAAAAATTATCAGCAAATAAGAATCATGATACTTCAAAGGCTTAAAAATCAAAAGATTAATATAAAAAAAGTAATTGACATTTTTATATAATTTGATATAATATAAAAAGAGATGCTTGTGGCGTTGATAGGACTGACTGACTGATTATCATGCAGAGAGAAAGCGGTTGGTGTGAGCTTTTTGATAGTGGTTAGGTGCTACCCTTGAGCCTTTATGCGAAAGCATAACGTACGTCTGCGTTAAAGGCATTAATGAGAGGTATTGTCTGAATAGGCAATGCAATTTGGGTGGTACCACGAAGAGCTTTCGTCCCAATTTTAGGGCGGAAGCATTTTTATTTGAAATTATCATAATTTAAAAATAAAGGAGTAAGTAATATGCAATGGCGTGGAGTTAATGAATTAAGAGAAATGTTTTTAAGCTTTTTTGAGGGAAAGAATCATACAAGAATGAAGAGTGCATCGCTTATACCACAGGGCGATAACAGCTTGTTGTTGATAAATTCAGGTATGGCACCTTTAAAAAGATATTTTTTAGGACAGGCTGTTCCACCAAATAAAAGAGTTACTACTTGTCAGAAATGTATAAGAACACCTGATATTGAGCGTGTTGGAAGGACATCAAGACATGGCACATATTTTGAGATGCTAGGAAATTTCTCCTTTGGTGATTATTTTAAAGTAGAAGCAATTCAATGGGCATGGGAATTTTTCACTGATGTTTTGGAATTACCTAAAGAAAGACTTTATATATCTGTTTATGAGGAAGATGATGAGGCATATGATATCTGGACAAAGCAAATAGGAATTCCTGCTGAGAGAATGGTTCGTCTGGGAAGGGAGGATAATTTCTGGGAGCATGGCTCAGGTCCTTGCGGTCCTTGTTCAGAAATATATTTTGATAGAGGTGAAGGTGCAGGCTGTGGTTCACCTGAATGCAAAGTAGGTTGCGATTGCGATAGATTTGTTGAGGTATGGAATCTGGTATTCTCCCAGTTTGATAGTGATGGAAAGGGAAATTATACACCGATGCCTAATCCCAATATTGATACAGGCATGGGTCTTGAGCGTCTTGCATGTGTAATGCAGGGAGTGGATAATTTATTTGAGGTTGATACAGTTCAGAATATAATGAAACATATCTCCAGAATAGCTGGAGTGACATATAAAGCTGATGAAAAAACGGATATATCCTTGCGTGTTATAACTGACCATATAAGAAGTACGACATTTATGGTTGGAGATGGTGTGATTCCATCAAATGAGGGTAGAGGTTATGTGTTAAGACGCTTATTAAGGCGTGCTGCTCGTCATGGAAAGTTGCTTGGAGTTGTAAAGCCTTTCCTCTATGAGGTATGTGATACAGTTATTGATGAGAATAAAGCGGCGTACCCTGAGCTAGAGGAAAAAAGGGAATACATTAGAAAAATTATAAAAATAGAAGAAGAAAATTTTGCAAGAACAATTGATAAAGGTGCAGAGCTTCTTAATAAGATTATGAGTAAAATAATTAATGATGGGCTTGAAAAGGTTATATCAGGTGATGATGCGTTTAAATTAAGTGATACTTATGGATTCCCAATAGATTTGACAATTGAAATTGCATTAGAAAAGGGAATAAAGGTTGATGAGGATAGGTTTAAGGAGCTCGTGCTTGAACAAAAGCAAAAGGCAAGAGCAGACAGGACATCTAAGGTAGGCTCATCATGGGAAGCAAATAAATCAGTTGAAATTAATGCAGTTGAAACTGTATTTACAGGCTATACAAGCATGGAGGAGCAGTCAAAAGTAGTTGCAATTTTATCTGCTGGAAAGCATGTTGATAAGCTTAATGAGGGTGAAGAGGGCATCATTGTGCTTGATAAAACTCCTTTCTATTCAGAAAGCGGTGGACAGATAGGTGACACTGGAGAAATTGAGGGCGATGGTTTGTTTGTGGTAGCTGATACAAAAAAGGCAGAAAGTGGACACATACTTCATGTAGGTATGCTTGAAACTGGCAGTATTTCAGTTGGTGAGCTTGTTGCAGCAAGAGTTGATAAGAAAAAGAGGGAGGCAACAATGAGAAACCATACTGCTGCGCATTTGCTTCAGTCAGCATTGAGGAAGGTATTGGGCGAACATGTTTGCCAGGCTGGACAGTTTGTGTACTCTGAAAGATGTCGTTTTGACTTTTCACATTTTAGTGCAATGACTGGGGATGAAATTCAAAAGGTAGAAGATATTATTAACGAGAAGATTTTAGAGGCAGTTGAAGTTAAAATACAGGAAATGTCGATAGATGAAGCTAAAAAGCTTGGTGCTATGGCTTTATTTGGTGAAAAGTATGGTGATGTTGTAAGAGTAGTAAGTGTTGGTGATTTCTCAATAGAGCTTTGTGGGGGGACTCATGTAGACAACACATCAAAGCTAGGTTTGTTTAAGATTGTTTCTGAAAGCTCAGTTGCTGCAGGAGTAAGGCGTATTGAGGCTGTTACGGGTAATGGTGTAATGAATATGCTATATGAGCTTAAGGATACAATTGCAAGGTCTGCTGGTAATCTAAAGCTTGTAAACACTAGTGAACTGCCAGAGCGTTGTGCAACATTGATGGCTGATCTTAAGGAAAAGGACAGGGAGATTGAAAGTTTGAATCAGAAATTGGCAGGCAGTCAACTTGATGGAATATTTGAAAATGCAAAGGATATTTATGGAACAAAGGTTGTTTCAGCATTGTTTAATGGAACAACTCCAGATATGTTAAGACAAATTGGTGATAAGGTTAAAGAAAAGGAAAATGATGTGGTAGCTGTATTTGCTGGTGTTTCTGAGGGAAAAGGAACATTCTATTGCGTATGCAGTAAGCTTGCAATAGAAAAGGGTGCTCATGCAGGAAAGATTGTTCAAAGAGTATCAGCAATTACAGGCGGAAAAGGTGGCGGTCGAGCTGATAGCGCTATGGCAGGTATTGGTAAGGATTATATGATAGATGAGGCATTGTCTGCACTTGAGGGTATTGTTAAGGAATTATTTAATATAGGAGTGAAATAGGATGGATTGTTTATTTTGTAAGATAGCATCAGGAGAAATTCCTAGTAAAAAGATTTATGAAGACGATTTGGTGTATGTTTTTGAGGATATAGCACCAACTGCCCCGATTCATTATTTGTTGATTCCTAAGGAGCATATAGTAAGTGCTGCACATATAAATGAAAGCAATTCAAAGGTTATTGCTCATATATTTGAGGTTATTGCAAAGCTTTCGGTGGAAAAGGGTATGAAAGACGGCTTCAGAATAGTGAATAACTGTGGTGAAAGTGGTGGACAGACAGTTATGCATTTACATTTCCATCTGTTATCAGGCAGACAATTAACTTGGCCAGCAGGATAATAAGTTAATGAAAATAGTGTTTTATAATATTTATAGGTTAAAAATAATTGTTGCGTTTGGCTGATTCAGTTCAAACGCAACAAATTAAAGTGTTTGGAGGCATAAAATGGCTGATACATATACATTAAAGGTTGCAGGACTTACAAGGGAGCTTCAGATTTGTCCTGTAAATGATAAGCTTGATATTGCTGCATTTATTATGTTTTCAGATGTTGAGTTGACTATTGCGACTGCGACTGAACTTGTAAAGAAATGTCCTGAATGTGATATCATCATTACAGCTGAAAGCAAGGGTATACCACTTGCATATGAGATGTCAAGGCAGACTGGGAAGAAATATATAGTTGCAAGAAAATCAATTAAGCTATATATGAAAAATCCTGTAGGTATTGATGTGCAATCGATAACAACAAGTGCAAAACAGATGCTTTATCTTGACAGTAATGATATGTTGGAGCTAAAGGATAAGAGAGTGCTTATTGTGGATGATGTTATAAGCACAGGTGAGTCAATAAATTCAGTTGTAACTCTTGTTGAAAAGGCAGGAGGTATAGTTGTTGGCAAGGCTGCAGTTTTGGCAGAGGGTGATGCAGCAGACAGAACAGATATAATTTTTCTTGAAAAGCTACCTTTATTTTTTAAGTAAAATATTATGGCATAAAGGATGATGGACATGAAGCGAAAGATAGTTTATGTGGGTATTCCATATTTTATAGGGCTATTTTTGGCTTCATTTTTGGATAAAAATTATGACTTTTCTATAATGCTTCTTATTTTGGCTGGAATACTTGTCTTAAAATATGTATCTAAGTTTACAAATAAGGAAATTATAGTATGCGCTATATCCTTTATCATAGCTTTTTCATGGTTCAGAATATATCAGGGCTTTACTTACGAAAAGGTAGTTTCCTGTACTGGTGAGAAGGTTACTTTTAGTGGAAAAATCAGTTTCATTACCGAATATACAGGTGATAAGTCATGTTATCTTCTGAAGGGAAAGCTTAACTCAAGGTATAATGCTAAGGTATTGTATTATGGTGACTCAGTTGTGATTGACAGAGGCGATGAGATTAAGATTGTTGGAACTGTAAAGAGGTTTGAGAATAAATACACTTTCAATGCTAAGGATTATTATGAAGCTAAGGGGATATTTTTACAGTTTGATGAAGTTGAAACTGTTGAACTGACACAAAACGATGATTTTTCTATTATTAATGTTATTTTAAAATATCGTGAGAATATTTTACACAGAATTAAACAAATTCTTCCCAATGAGGAGGGAGATATATTAATTGGAATCCTCTTTGGTGATAAGTCTGGTCTATCTGATAGCACACAAACAACTCTTTATAGGACTGGAATAGGTCATGTTATGTCAGTTTCAGGTCTACATGTGGTTATTTTAGCTACCTTTTTGTATTTGATATTGAATCTGATAGCTTTAAAAAACTGGCATAAGTTTCTAATAATTGAGATTGCGATCGCACTTTTTACAGTTTGCTCTGGTATGTCCATGTCAGTAATTAGAGCATTTATTATGATTACTTTAACTGGAAGCTCAGTATTGTTTTATCGTAGGTCGGATGTGCTAAATTCGCTGTGTATAGCTGTAATTATCATAACTTTACCAAGTCCGTTTGTTATTAGGGACGCGTCATTTTTGCTTTCGGTATCAGGTGCATTTGGAATAGGTGTGTTTGCACAGTATATGACAAAGGGAATGCCTGATGAAAAAGGAAGTCAGAAGCTTATAAAAATCATCATAGCATTTTCACTTGTAACATTATTTGTTTTCCCGATTTCCATACTATTTTTTGATGAAACATCAATAATATCACCTATTGCAAATTTAATTTTAATTCCTTTATGTAATGTCGCATTAATCTGTGGCTTACTGGTAACAGTAACAGGTGGTGTGAATATTTTTGCATACCCTTTATTGACGGTTGCAGGAATATGCTGTAAAATAGTTTTAAGGGTATCCCATGCTTTGGGAAGGATTGAGTATACATATATTTCATTGGGATATAAGTATTTGTCAGTAAGTATTATCATGTTGACAGTGTTTGTTGCTGCTACATTTGTTTTATTTAAAAAGCCTAAATTTGTCGCAGTTTCAATTGGTATTTCCATGCTCATACTGGTGGTTGAAAGTACAATATATAGAATATCTCAAAGGGATATACTTAAAATTGCTGTTTTAGGTAGTGGAACAAATGCGGCAGTGGTTGTAAGCCATAATGGCTCGGTGGATATAATTGACATGACAGGTGGCAATAAATCTGTTGACTATGTTAGCAAATACATAAAAGGCAGTGGATTTAATGAGATTAATACATTATGTATAGTTAATCGCCCATATCAAGGTATGACTGCATATGACGAGATGCTTAAGCTGGAAAAGGTTAATAATGTGATAATGCCGTCGGGAACATATCTTTTAGATGGTGTAAAGATATGCGGTAATGAAGTTATGATGTCCGATTATGATGGAATGAATATATCATATGACAATTATAAGATTGATTTTTATAATACTGATTGTATAGAAATTAAGTATAATGATTTTACATTCAAATGCTTTAACGGTGAAACAGATTCTGATGCGACAGTATGTGTTAATTACGGGAAATATGTTAAGCAAAATTTTAATTGTGCTTATTTAGTGATATTGGATGTAGTTGATGAAAACATATTAGATAACACAACCTTTATTGGAGAAAATAATCTTTTGTTTGAAGTGGATTTTGATGGAAATATAAAAGTAAGGAGGTTGGAGAATGGCTAATTTAAGTGTTGCTGAAACTACAAAGCTTATTAAATCAGGGGATATTAAAAATACTTATTTTTTTTATGGTAAGGATATACTTGAAATAGAAAAGCTAACAAAATTGCTTTTAAAAAAGCTCGTTAAATCAACTACGGATGGCTACACAAAGCTTGATGGGGAAAGGCTGAATTTAAGTGAATTATCAGATATGGCAGAAATGTATCCGATGTTGACTGAGTATAATTGTATACTGATAAATGACTTAAATGCAGATAGTTTGGTGGGAGATGATCTGAACAGGCTTTTGAAAATTATTGAAGAGCTTCCACCTACAACAATAATTATTTTTAATATTACAGGATTTGACTTGAAGACAGGTAAACGAACTGTATCGGCAAAAAATAAAAAGCTTATAGAGTTTATTGCAAAAAAAGGTATTGTATGTGAGGCTTATTTCAAAACCGGCAGTGAGTTAACAAAGAGTATTATTGACAGGGTGACAAAAGAGGGCTGTACTATTACAAGGAGTAATGCAGAGGAAATAGCTGAACTTTGTTTATATGACAGCATGCTTATAAAGAATGAATTAGACAAGCTTTGCGCGTATGCAGATGGTTTGGAAATAACAAAAGAAATGATAGGAATGCTTGTCTCAAAACAGCTTGATTCAAATGCCTTTGCACTTGCAAAAGCTGTAGTATTGCTTAAAGCTGACGAATCTATGCAGATTTTAGGTGAGCTTATGGAGCAAAGAGCTGAAGGAATAGTTGTCTTATCAGCGATTTCATCTGCATTTATAGATTTATACAGAGCGAGAGCAGCACTTGTAAATAATAAAAGGGCTGATAATGTAGTTCAGGATTTTAATTATAAGGGCAGAGATTTTGTTGTAAAGAATGCATTCAACTCATGTGGGAAGATATCACTTGAGCATCTTCGTGAGTGCCTTAAGATATTAAGACAGGCTGATTTATCACTTAAATCTACCAGAACTGATTCAAGAGTAATAATCGAGAAAGCAATTATAGAAATGCTGATGGTTGCTCGAAGAGGGTAGGCAAGTAAAATAAATAAAGAGGAGAAATATTTTGTTACGGGTAGAACAAGCAATAATTGTTGAGGGTAAGTATGATAAGATTAAGCTTTCATCAATTATAGATGGAGTTATTATACCGACAAATGGGTATGGGATTTTTAAAGATAAGGAAAAACTTGCACTCATAAAGTTTTACGCTGAAAAAACAGGTATAATTATTCTTACAGATTCAGATAGTGCCGGCTTTTTGATTAGGAATTATATTAAAGGTATTGTTTCTAGGGACAGGATAATAAATGTTTATATACCCGATATTTTCGGAAAGGAAAAGCGTAAAATCAAGCCATCCTCTGAGGGTAAAATTGGTGTAGAGGGTATGGATAAGGAAGTAATTATGGAGGCTTTTGCCAAAGCAGGAATTGTATCAAGTGAGGGCGAAAAGAGGGACTCTATTTCAAGGCTTGACTTTTATGAATTAGGCTTATCGGGTTGTGCAAACAGCTCAGAATTAAGAAAAAAGTTACTTAAGAGATTAAAATTGCCTGAACTTTTGTCTACACAAGGACTGTTAGAGGTTGTTAACACCATTCTCACGAAGGACGAATTAGTGAACATAATTGCGGAAATAAAAGGGGATTAAAATATGGTATTTTCTAGCTTGGCATTTTTGTATTTGTTTTTGCCTATAGTATTATCTTTGTATTTTATATCTGGAAAAAGAATGAAGAATATAATTCTTTTCGTATCAGGTTTGGTTTTTTATGCTTGGGGTGAACCTGTTTATGTTTTAATAATGATACTTTCAACTGTAATAGATTATACTGCTGGTAGAATAATGCATAAGTATGATGACAAGCCTAAAATCAGAACATTGGTTTTGCTGGTATCAGTGTGTATGAATTTAGGGCTTTTGTCAATTTTCAAGTATAGCTCTTTTTTTATTCAGAATGTAAATAATATTTTTGGTACATCGTTTAATGACCCCCAATTGCCGCTTCCAATAGGAATTTCTTTTTATACATTTCAAAGTATGTCATATACGATTGATTTGTATATGAGGAATATCAAGGTTCAGAAGAATATTATAAATTTTACAACCTATGTTACGCTGTTTCCGCAGATTGTTGCAGGGCCTATTGTACGATATGCTGATGTTGAGGAGGAAATTGATGGCAGAAAGGTAAGCGTTGACATGGTTGGTTATGGTGCAGGAATTTTCTTGAAGGGTCTTGCAAAAAAAGTGTTGCTTGCGAATAATATAGGTATGCTCTGGACTGAGGTAAAGGCTATGGATTATAGTGAAATATCGGCATTTACAGCTTGGTTGGGTATACTTGCATTTGCATTTCAAATTTATTTTGATTTTTCAGGATATTCAGATATGGCAGTAGGATTGGGTAAAATTTTAGGATTCAATTTCCCTGAAAACTTTGACTATCCCTATATGTCAAAAAGCGTGTCTGAGTTTTGGAGAAGATGGCATATAACACTTGGAACATGGTTCAGATTATATGTATACTATCCTCTTGGAGGCAACAGAAAGGGTTTGCCTCGAACAATAATAAATCTTGCAATTGTGTGGACACTTACAGGTTTATGGCATGGAGCAAGCTGGAACTTTGTGTTATGGGGAATGTATTTTGGCGTATTAATTATAATAGAAAAGCTGTTTTTGGGGGATATACTTAAAAAAATTCCTCCAGCAATCAGTACGATTTATACATTTTTAGCAGTATTGTTTGGATGGGTTTTATTTGATACAAACACGCTTACAGATGCAGCAAGGTATCTAAAAGCAATGTTTGGTGGAACAGGGATAGGTATTGATTCGTTGTCACTTTATCAATTATCATCTTATTTTATAATAATGATAATATGCATTTTTGCGTCAACAGATTTATTTAAAACATTTGTAAATGGAATTAAGGAATATAAAATTACATTTAGGGCATATAAGATATCACTTCCTATTATACAGGTTGTAATAATGCTTTTATGCACAGCATACTTAGTTGATTCGACATATAATCCATTCTTATATTTCAGATTTTAGGAGGGTGGCAGATGAATAATAAGCAAAATAAGCTTTCTGCAATATTGTTTATGGCTGTTTTATTAGTATTTCCAGTCTTGACCTTAATTTCTGAAAAGGAAGTTTTCTCTTCTACTGAAAACAGAAACTTAGCAAGCTTTCCAAAGATAAGCATAGAGAGCATAAAGGATAAAAGCTTTATGGATGGGTTAGAAAAATATCTCTCTGACCATTTTATAGGAAGGACAGAATGGGTTGAAGCAAAGGTTAAAACGGAGGTTTTAATTGGCAAGGAGGAGATAAATGGAGTCTATATTACTAATGACATGCTCATACAAAAGCTCAATACACCTGATTATGATAAGGTTAATAAGGCTATGGAGGCGATAAATAAATTTGCTGCTGACAATAAGGCGAATATATATGTGATGTTTGCGCCAACAGCGGGAGGAATATATTCAGGGGAATTGCCTAAAAATGCACCTGTCTTTAATCAAAAGGCTTTTATTGAATATATGTATAATAAGCTAAACAGTAATGTTACAACTATTGATGTTTATAATAGCCTGTATGCGGTACGGGATGAATATATTTATTATAGAAATGACCATCACTGGACTTCATATGGAGCATATTGTGGATATAAAACAGCTATTAAAAAGCTTGGATTTTCGGAAATATCATACAACAAATATCATATTGAACACGCAAGTAATAGTTTTAAAGGCACATTATATTCTAAGACTTTGTATGATAAAATAATACCTGATATGGTTGATTTATATAATTATGAAAATGGTGCAAAGGTAACAAGTGTGGAAGTAAATGATGGAATGGAAGTCAAGGAATATGACAGTATTTATTTCAGAGAATATCTTAAGGAAAAGGATAAATACTTAGTGTATCTAGGACCGAACCAACCACTAATTAAGATTAAAACAGATGTAAAGAATGAGAGAAAGCTATTAGTTATAAAGGACTCCTATGCGAATACATTCATTCCATTTCTTACCCAGCATTACAGTGAAATTACTGTGCTAGACTTAAGGTATATTCGAACCTCATACAATGATATAGTAAATATGGATGATTATAATCAAGTATTAATTATATACAGTGCAGCAACAATGGAGAATGACGAAACACTAAAGGTTTTGAATTATAAATAAAAACCAAGCCCTATCTGTTAATAATACAGATAGGGCTTGCTAAATAAATATTTAATTAAACTAGATTTGACATATCATATAATCCAGCCTGTTTTCCTTTTAAGAATATAGCGGCATTTATAGATCCTTCTGCGAAAACAGTTTTTGATGCAGCGGAGTGGGAAATAGTAATTACCTCATCAGAGCCGGCAAAAATAACTTCATGTTCTCCAACAATTGTGCCGCCTCTGACAGCATGAATACCTATCTCCTTTTTATCGCGTTTTTTACGATGTGAATGTCTGTCATAGATAAACTGCAATGAATTATCATAAACTTCATTTATCGCATTTGCAAGCATTAGTGCTGTGCCGCTTGGAGCATCTATTTTTAGATTATGGTGCTTTTCAATTATTTCGATATCGAATCTGTCACCCAAAACTAAAGCAGCCTTTTTTGCAAGTTCAACCATAAGGTTAATCCCAAGTGACATATTAAATGTAAAGAATACTGGTATTTGTTCAGATGTCTTTTTGATTTTAGCGATTTGTTCATCACTGTATCCAGTAGTTGCAAGAACGACAGCAGTTCCAGTAACAAGACAGTATTCAAGCAAATCATCAAGGGTATTTGGGTTTGAATAATCTATAATTACGTCAGGACTTTCGGATAAATCCTTGGGTGATGAATAGATAGGGAAGTCACTATACTGTGTTGTATTAATATCAATTCCAGCAACAACCTTACAGTTATCGCGTTTAGATATACAGTTAGCAACGGTTTTTCCCATCATACCATTAGCACCGCAAATCACAACATTAGTCATTTTTTCACATCCTTAAGTTAATAATATTTTATATCAGACCGATTTTTTTCATAGATGCTTTTAAAATATCAGCATTGTTTTCAGACATTTCGATAAGCGGCATACGGCATATCCCAGCATTCATACCCATAAGATTCATAGCTTCCTTAACTGGGATTGGATTTACATCTATAAAGAGATTATTAATTAAATCAAGTAATTTAATTTGCAATTCTGACGCAGATTTAAAATCATTGTCAAGGCAGAACTGTGTCATGTCGTGAGTTTCCTTTGGCATAATATTTGATAATACGGAAATTACGCCCTTTCCTCCAAGTGACATAATTGGAACGATCTGATCATCATTTCCGCTATAAACATCAAGCTTATCACCAAATTTAGCAATTAATTGAGCCACATAGCTTAAGTTGCCACTTGCTTCCTTCACAGCAACAATATTTTTATGTTCAGCGAGTTCAGCATAAGTATCAATATTAATATTTACACCTGTTCTACCAGGAATATTATAAAGAATAATAGGTATATTTACAGCATCTGCGATAGCAGTAAAATGTGTAACCAAGCCTCTTTGAGATGTTTTATTGTAGTATGGTGTAACGACTAGAAGGGCGTCAGCACCTACACTTTCAGCCTCTTTAGATAGCTCAATTGCGTATTTAGTATCATTACTACCTGTTCCTGCAACTACAGGAATACGATTTTTAGTTTGTTCAACAGTGAAACGGATAGCTTCAACATGCTCCTCATCTGTCATAGTTGAGGCTTCGCCAGTTGTACCACAAACAATAATTGCATCAGTATGATTTTCAATTTGAAATTCTATATTTTTAGCAAATTGTTCATAATTTATACTTCCATCATCGTTCATTGGAGTAACAATAGCAACTCCAGCACCAGTAAAAATTGTGTTATTCATAGTAACTCCTTTCTCTAGATGGTAAATTAATCAAAGTAGCCTTTAGCAGCTAGAAGTTCAGCCATTAACACGCCGCCACCAGCAGCTCCTCTTAGTGTGTTATGGGACAAGCAAACAAATTTATAGTCATATTGGGAATCTTCACGCAAGCGACCAACAGAAACAGCCATACCGTTCTCAAGGTTTCTGTCAAGCTTAGCCTGTGGACGGTTATCTTCCTCAAAGTAGTGAATGAACTGCTTTGGTGCAGACGGAAGCTCTAATTCCTGTGGAACACCCTTAAATTCCTTCCAAAGGGTGATAATTTCTTCTTTAGTAGGCTTTTTATCAAATGAAACAAATACAGCGGCAGTATGGCCATCTGATACAGGAACTCTGAGGCATTGTGTTGTAATAGATGGTGCAGTAGCATTTACAATTTTGCCATCAACAACTTTACCCCAAACCTTCAATGGCTCCTGTTCTGATTTTTCTTCTTCTCCGCCGATGAATGGGATTAAGTTATCATTCATTTCAGGCCAAGTCTCAAAAGTTTTTCCAGCACCTGAAATTGCTTGATAAGTACAAGCAAGAACTTTGTTTACACCGAACTTCATAAGCGGATGCAAAGCAGGAACATAGCTTTGGATTGAGCAGTTTGATTTAACAGCAATAAAGCCTCTCTTTGTACCAAGTCTTGCACGCTGATGTTCAATAATCTCGATATGTTCAGGATTAATTTCAGGAACAACCATAGGAACATCAGGTGTAGCACGATGAGCAGAGTTATTTGAAATTACAGGGCATTCTGCCTTAGCATAAGCTTCTTCAAGGGCTTTTATCTCATCTTTTTTCATATCAACTGCACAAAAAACGAAATCGACTTCTTTTGTGATTTTTTCCATATCAGCAGTTGCGTCTAACAAAACTAAATCCTTCATATTTTCAGGCATTGGCTTTGGCATAGACCATCTTTCGCCGACAGCATCTTTATAAGTTTTACCAGCAGAGCGTGGTGAAGCGGCAAGGGTAGTAACATTAAACCATGGATGGTTTTCCAAAAGAATTGCAAAACGCTGACCTACCATACCTGTTGCTCCGATGATACCTACATTGTATTTTTTCATACTAACACTCCTTAATAATCCTTAAAATGAGATTAAGATAATAATATAATTAAAAAACCGGTTACTAAACCGGTTCATCAAAAATATTACAAAGAATTTTCTGGCATTATTTTAAAATTTAGTAAATATATGCCGATAGCTCTCCATCATATTAATGATGACAATCATATGCTTATTCAACATATGACCAGAATAAACTTTACCAGGGTTTATTCTTCGGCGGTATAGCCTTTTTAATCATGTATAAACAGAATGGTATTCTTAACATGAAATACTCATCATAACCGCACCTCTATCCTTAGTTATTATAATATCATTTAATTTAGCTTCTGTCAATAAGTAAAATTATTTTTTATTAATTATAATTAAAAAGGTAGTAAAAAAGCTAAAAATATGATAAAATTAATAGGTTATATTAAATTTTGTTTAGGTGAAAGGAACGCATGTAAATAAATGAAAAAATCAGATTTTTATTACGATTTGCCTGAAGAGCTTATTGCACAAAAGCCTGTGGAGCCCAGAAACAGTTCACGAATGATGGTGGTTGACAGAAAAACAGGTGAAATTTCGCATAATCACTTCTATAATTTATGCGATAACTTAAAAAAAGGTGACTTATTGGTTTTAAATGATTCAAGAGTTCTACCAGCAAGGCTTTACGGGGAAAAGGTGGATAGTGCAGGTCCAATAGAATTTTTACTGCTTGAACAAAAGGAAGAAAAGATTTGGGAGATAATATGTAAACCTGGAAAAAGGGCTAAGGTTGGAGCAAGGTTTACATTTGGCAATAATAAATTATTTGCAGAGGTTAAAGAAGTAAAGGATGATGGTAACAGGATTGTCAGATTTTCATGTGATGGTAGCTTTTACACAGTACTTGATGAGATTGGTCAGATGCCACTTCCACCGTATATTACAGAAAAGCTTGAGAATAGTGAGCGTTATCAGACTGTATATTCAAGGGAACTAGGTTCTGCTGCTGCACCGACGGCTGGTCTTCATTTTACGAAGGAAATGCTCAAGGAAATAAAAGAAAAGGGTATAGATATAGCATATATAACATTGCATGTCGGGTTAGGAACCTTCAGGCCTGTAAAAGAGGATGATATCTTAAATCATAAAATGCATAGTGAGCATTATAGTATTTCTAAGGAAACAGCCGATAAGATTAATAGGACAAAACAAAATGGGGGTCGTGTGATTGCTGTTGGTACAACAACCTGCAGAACACTTGAAAGCGTTGCAAAATTTTATGGGGATATAAGCGAAAGGGAAGGGTATACGGATATTTTTATATATCCTGGATATGAATTCAAGGTTATTGATAGTTTGATAACTAATTTTCATCTGCCTGAAAGTACGCTTATAATGCTTGTATCTGCATTTTTGGGATATGAAAGAACTATGAATGCATATAAGGTTGCGGTTGAAGAAAAATATAGATTTTTCAGTTTTGGAGATTCGATGTTAATAATATAAAAATGGAGAATGATTAGATGTTTAAATTATTAAAACAGGATAAAAAATCCAGAAGAGGGGTTTTAGAAACTGTTCATGGAACAGTGCAAACTCCTTGCTTTATGAATGTTGGCACAGCGGGAGCTATCAAGGGAGGAATATCCTCTGTTGATTTGGAGCAGTTAAAATGTCAGGTTGAGCTTTGTAACACCTATCATTTGCATTTGAGACCGACGGATAAGGTTATAAAGGAATTAGGTGGGCTGCATAAATTTATGAACTGGAATCGTCCGATTTTAACAGATAGTGGAGGGTTTCAAGTCTTTTCACTTGCACAGCTGCGTAAAATTAAAGAGGAGGGCGTATATTTTTCTTCTCATATAGATGGAAGAAAGATTTTTATGGGTCCTGAGGAAAGTATGCAGATTCAGTCGAACTTAGGTTCTACAATAGCGATGGCTTTTGATGAATGTGTAGAAAATCCAGCTGAATATGAGTATGCAAAAATGTCATGTGAAAGAACTACGCGATGGCTGATAAGGTGTAAAGCAGAGATGGAGAGGTTGAATTCTCTGCATGATACAATAAATAAGAACCAGCTTTTGTTTGGCATTAATCAAGGTTGCACATTTGACGACTTGAGAGTATCTCATATGGAGGAGATTGTAAAGCTTGACCTTGATGGATATGCCATAGGAGGACTTGCAGTTGGTGAACCGACAGAGGATATGTATAGGGTTCTGGATGTGGTTGTACCATTCATGCCAGTTGATAAGCCGAGATATTTAATGGGGGTTGGTACTCCTGTGAATATTATAGAAGCTGTTTCAAGAGGTGTGGATATGTTTGACTGCGTTATGCCGAGCAGAAATGCCCGTCATGGAACATTGTTCACATGGAATGGTGTAATGCATATCACTAATAAATGCTATGAATTAGACAGCAAACCCATAGATGAGGAATGTGATTGTCCTGTATGCCAAAACTTTTCAAGGGCGTATATAAGACATCTTTTTAAGGCACAGGAAATACTTGGTGGAAGATTAGCGGTTATGCACAATTTATATTTTTATAATACATTGATGGAGAAAATACGCCAATCAATTGACGAGGGAACATTCGGAGCATTTTATGAAAAGTATTCAAAGCTTTTAGAGAGAAAGATTTAAGGAGAATAACTATGGGTACGCTTGAATTATTGATAATATCATTAGGCTTATCAGCGGATGCATTTGCGGTTGCAGTAACTAATGGTTTATGCAATAAGGAAATGAAATCCAGATGGACTTTTTTTATTGCTTTAACATTTGGAGTTTATCAGGGAGCAATGCCATGCTTAGGCTATGCATTGGGGCAAACCTTCACAAAACATATAACGGCCTATGACCATTATGTTGCATTGATTTTATTGGGGATAATTGGTGGCAAAATGGTGTATGAGGCTATAAAGGAAATGGGAGATGACTGCTGTCAGGTAAAAAAGCTCAGCTTTGGCATATTGATGGTGCAGGGGGTTGCGACTAGCATTGATGCACTTGCAGTAGGTGTTAGCTTTTCAGCGATGAATGTGAAAATAGTAAGTGCTTGTTTGTTTATAGCGTCAATCACTTTTATATGTAGCTTCTTGGGAGTTATCATAGGTAAAAGATTTGGTTCAGTATTTAATAAAAAGGCTCAATTAATAGGTGGCATACTGCTGATATTAATCGGCTTAAAAATCTATATAGAGCATATGTTTTTTTAATACATAGCTTTTAATACAACAAAACCTCATGTTTCATTTTAGAAACATGAGGTTTAAATCATTTAAGCAAATTTTAATGCGTAAACTTAGTTGCTTTTAATTAAATATGGGGATAAGCTTGACGCAACAGCAGGTACAGGCATTGTTTGTAGCCAGACATGACCAGGACCTGTAAGCTTTGTATTAAACAAGCCTTCGCCACCGAAAAGAACATTTCCAACACCTTTTACAGTTTGGATATCAATAGAAACAGTACTATCCATTACAGCAAGATATCCAGTATCAATAATCATTGTTTCGCCAGGAGCAAGGTTATATTCAACAATACTTCCATCAATCTCAAGGAATACAATACCATTGCCAGTAAATTTCTGCATAATAAAGCCTTCACCGCCAAAGAAACCAGCACCGAGTTTCTTTTGAAAAAAGATTTCCATATTTACACCCATTTCAGAGGCTAAGAATGCGGATTTCTGAGCAATAATCGGTTTTTGTGGGGTAACCTCCATAGCTAAGATGTTGCCAGGAAAGCTGGATGCAAAAGCAATCATGCCAGGTCCGCCCTGTGCTGTGTATACATTCTGAAAAATTGACTCACCAGAAATTGCACGGGAAAACATTTTTCCAAGTCCGCCTCCAGCATTAGTTTCCATCTGCATATTTCCGGACATCCAACTCATGGCGCCTCTTTCGGTTTTTAATGATTCACCAGCTTCTAGATTGCAAACAACAACTGGCAAGGGGGCACCTTTAATTTCGTACTTCACTAGTAAACACTCCTTTATTCATTATTTTTTAATGAAAAACTATTAGGTAGCAGCTCAAACAAGGTGTATATATCAAATCCATCATTCTTCTTTATGATAATTTTGAAATCGGGTGTACAAAACTCTGCCATAACCTGACGGCAAGAGCCACAGGGCATGCATGGTTCATTTGTATCATTAAATCCACCAACAATCGCAATAGCTTCAAATCCATTATTACCCTCTGAAATTGCTTTGAAAAAAGCAACTCTTTCGGCACAACAGGTCAAAGAGTATGACGAAGACTCAATATTGCATCCTGTAAATATCTCACCATTTTTTGATAGCAGTGCTGCACCAACTTTAAATTTTGAGTATGGTGAATAGGAATTTTCCCTTGCAAGCTCTGCCTTTTCTAAAAGTTTAAGAAACATATCAATACTCCCCAAGACTATATTAATTATAAATAAGCTATGCGATACACTGTATGTGAATTATCTAAGAATTATGTCAAAAAAATAAGTGTTGCAATTACTGGTCGTAATATGGTATAATTATTATCATATTAGGAAGTGAAAAATTACTTAATTTAATTTAATTTTATTTACCTAGAATTAAATCTCTAGTATCTCTAGCAATAAGTAATTCTTCGTTTGTAGGAACAACCCAGACTTGTGTTTTTGAGTCTTCGGTTGAAATCTTTTGGAGTTTTCCTCTTGTTTCGCTATTAATTTTTTCATCAAGCTTTATGCCGAAGAATTCCATATCGGAGCAAGCATCAGCACGAACTTCAGGAGCATTTTCACCGATACCACCTGTAAATATTACAGCATCAAGACCATTCATGACAGCAGTATATGCACCAATATATTTTTTAATTTGATAACGAAGAAGTTCACAAGCAAGCTTTGCTCTTTCGTCGCCCTTTTCACAAGCTGCAACTAAATCGCGGTTATCTGAGGAAATACCTGAAACACCTAAGAATCCACTTTTCTTGTTTAGGAAATCATCCATTTCAGATGGGCTTAGGTTCAGCTTCTTTGCAACATATGTTACAGCGGAGGCATCAACTTCACCGCATCTTGTACCCATAATTAAGCCGTCAAGAGGAGTGAAGCCCATTGATGTGTCAACGGATTTTCCGCCATCAATGCAACAAATTGATGACCCATTTCCTAAATGGCATGATACAATCTTCAAGTCCTCAGGTTTTTTACCAAGAACTCTTGCTAATTCTTGTGAAACATAGCGATGTGATGTACCGTGAAAACCGTATTTACGAACATGGAATTTTTCATAGCACTCATAAGGCAAAGCGTACATATATGCTTTTTTAGGCATTGTCTGGTGGAATGCTGTATCAAATACAACGACCTGAGGAACGCCTTCTGGTAAAACATTTTTACAAGCTCTTAAAGCCAGAGCATGGGCATGATTATGAACGGGAGCAAGCTCAGCCAATGCATCGATTTCATCTATAACAGCGTCATCTGCAAAAATTGTTTTAGTGAATTTTTCAGCGCCCTGTACAATTCTATGTCCTACTGCTGAAATTTTTCCCATATCACTGATTACAGCAGCATCACCTTTAGTTAATGTATCAACAAGCTTTAAGAAAGCCTCTGTATGTGTTGGAAATGGGCAATTTTCGTTTAATATTCTACCATCAAAGGTTTTATGGGTGATTTTACCATCAATTCCAATCCTATCACAATTTCCTTTTGCGATAACATTTTCATTTTCCATATCAATAAGTTGATATTTCAAAGATGAACTGCCAGCGTTAATAACCAAAATAATCAAACAAACTCATCCTTTCAAAATATTTATAATAATTCATTACGAAATAGTATTATACACCTTTATTCAACAAAAAGCAAGTACTTTTGTATTAGTGACTGTATATTTTAAAATTAACAACAGGTTTGCAATTTGGCAGTATTTTTATATAATAATATTGTGTAATTTTATATGTGGGGTGAAGAAATGAAAATATCAGGGATTATTTGCGAATATAATCCATTTCATAATGGTCATTTATATCATATTAAAAAAACCAGAGAAAATGGAGCAACTCATATAGTTGCAGTAATGAGCGGTAATTATGTGCAACGTGGTGATGTAGCGATTATAAATAAATTTGACAGAGCAAAGGCGGCGGTAAAGGCTGGAGTAGATTTAGTCATAGAGCTGCCGGTTGCATATTCGCTTTCAACAGCAGAGGTTTTTGCAAGGGGCTCACTTTATATTTTAAATGCCTTAGGCTGTGTTGATGAGCTTTCATTTGGCAGCGAATGTGGGCATCTTGAATCGCTTTACGCTGCTGTTCAGGCGAGTATAAGCTGCTCGAAGCTACCTGAACTTAAGAAAAAGCTTGAAGAGGGCATGTCTTATCCGAATGCATTAAAGGAGCTTATAAACACGCAATATGGAGTAACTGTTGCTAGTTTATTTGACGGTCCTAACAATCTGCTTGCGATTGAATATATAAAAGCATTAGTTTTGCTAAATTCAAAAATAAAGCCTTTTACAGTGCAAAGAAAAAGTGCTATGCATGATTCAAATACATACTCTGGCAATATTTCAAGTGCATCATATATAAGGCAATGTCTGTTTGAGGACAATGATTATTCTGAATTTATTCCAGTTGAAACAATGGAATTGATAAGAAATAAAAAAAGAAAGGGACAGATTGCAAGCGTAAGTAATTTAGAGAGAATTATTCTTTATAAGCTTCGAAATATAACTGAAGAGGAGCTAAGAGATATACCTGATATAGGGCAGGGGCTTGAAAATCGGATTATAGCTGCTAAAGGCTCCACATCGCTTAATGATTTGCTTGTTGCGATAAAAACCAAGCGATACCCTATGGCACGAATCCGTCGTATTTTAATGTGTGCTATTATTGGAATAAATAAAAGAGATTTAGCTGAACCACCCCCATATGGAAGGATTTTAGCATTAAATGAGAGGGGTTGTGATATATTATCAGAGGCGAGAGATAAGAGCACAATACCATTTGCAACATCGCTGGCAAAGCTGGCTGAAACAGGGGATGTAGCAAGGCGATATACAGAATTGGAGTCGCGTTCAACTGATATTTATTCTTTGGCAATGTCTGAAATTCAGCCTTCTGGGATTGACTATCGTGCTAAGATTGGAATATTGGAATAACTTATATTTGATATTTATTTAAATAAATAGATTGGCAAAATAATAATAGGAGAATCTTGACTAATGTTTATAATCAAAATGTTAGAAAAATTTTCTGATAGGAGAACAAAACTTGGATTTATAATTATACTATCTATAATTACAATTATTACTTTTATAATAATTTTAAATAGGATGGAAGGGAATAAAGATACGGATAAAAATGTAGCTGCAGTATTGGAGGATGTGACAGAAGAAACAACTATACAGACCGAAGATGTAAAAGTTACAACGACAATAACTAAGGTTACTGAAGAAGTTACCACTATTGAAGCCCAAACGGAGGAGAGTGTAACTGAAACTCAGGTTGAAACGGAGGCTCAAAAAGAGGCCGTAATTATAGAGGATTCCGTTACAGAGCCTACTCCACGAACTAAGTGGACTGTTCAAACAGTTTCACCTGATTTTAACAATGCTTTTTCGGATATTTTATCTTATTCAGAATATCCTGAGTCATATGAGATTGATGTGAAATGTGTTTATCAGAATCCCGAATTGCCAACAGGTTGTGAAATAACATCGCTTACAACAGTTTTAAATTATTTTGGATATGCAGTAGGGAAAATGGAGATGGCGAACAATTATCTTATAAAGGCTAATTATGGCACAACTGATTTTAGTACTGCCTTTATTGGAAATCCACAAACTACAAGAGGATATGGTTGTTATTCACCGGTAATTGTTAATACTGCGCAAAAGTTTTTAAATGAGCATGGTAATATGCATTCTGTGGTCAACCTAAGTGGTTATGAGCTTTCAGAGCTTTTTAAAATAATTTCAAATGATTATCCGATAGTAATATGGAATACAATGTCGCTAGTTGAGCCAAAAGAGGTATATGTGTGGACATTGGCTGGTAACATAGATGTCTATTGGATGCAGAATGAGCATTGTGTTGTTTTGACGGGGTATAATCTGGCTGAGGGAACAGTAACTGTTTCTGATCCGTTAAAGGGGATTGTTAAATATAATCTGCAGGAATTTGAAAAGAGATTTATCCAGCTTGGTAAACAGGCTGTTGCAATAAAATAAGATAAGCAGGATGTGATTTAAATATATAAAGGCGTAATTTTTGACCTTGATGGAACTTTACTTGATTCAATGGGAATTTGGGAAAGGGTGGATGAGCTGTTTCTAGCTGAAAACGGCGTTATAAATAATCCAAATATTTCTGATATTGTAAAAAAGATGTCACTTGAGGAGTCTGCACAATTCTTTATTGATGAGTTTAGGCTTACGCATACGATTGATTATGTAATAAATAGGATTGAGGAAATTGTTTCAGAACAGTATGCAAACAATATTCAGTTAAAGCCATATGTAATGGAGTTTTTAGATTGGCTTGATGAAAGGAATATACCATACTGTATTGCAACAGCTACATATAAAAATCTTGCAGAGTCTGCGTTGAAGAGATTAGGAATATTTAATAGGTTTAAATTTATATTGACCTGTTCAGATGTGGGGGAGGGGAAAACTTCTCCTAAGGTGTATCTTTGTTCAGCAGAAAGACTTGGACTTCTGCCATGTGAAACCGCTGTATTTGAGGATGCATTACATTGCATGGAAACGACAAAAAGTGCAGGATTTTATGTGGTTGGTATATATGATAAGACCTCAGCTAATGATTGGGAGGATATAAAGAGAATTTGTAATAAAACTATTATGTCATTTAAAGAATTGATTGTGGATTAAGGGAGAAAATATGAAAAAAAAAGTTATGGTAGGAATGAGCGGAGGAGTGGACAGCTCTGTTGCAGCTAAACTATTGCTTGATGCGGGCTATGATGTGACAGGTGTTACTTTAAAGCTTTTTTCTAATGGTGATATAGAAATTGATAATGCAATGCGCACTTGTTGTTCTCTTTCAGATATTGATGATGCAAGAAGGGTTTGCTACAAGCTAGGGTGTGAGCATTTAGTTTTCAATTTTAAGGATAGCTTTAAGCATAATGTTATGGAGCATTTTACAGAAAGCTATCTCAATGGTCGAACACCTAACCCTTGCATAGAATGCAATAGGCACATTAAATTTGATAAAATGCTTAATCGTGCCGAATCGCTTGGGTATGATTATATTGCAACAGGTCATTATGCTGTTGTTGAATATGATGAGGGACTTGGCAGATATTTGTTGAAGCGTCCTAAGGATAGAACAAAGGATCAGACATATGTTTTATATTCGCTTACTCAATATCAACTATCGAAAACATTATTTCCGCTTGGAGATTTGGACAAAACTACTGTTCGTGGTATTGCTGAAAAGGTAGGGCTTGTTAATTCACGCAAGCCAGACAGTCAGGATATATGCTTTGTTCCGAATGGCAAGTATGCTGAATTTATTAAGGCTAATACTGAAGAGAAAATTGTTGAGGGTAATTTTTTGGATACTGATGGTAATATTATAGGTAGGCATAAAGGGATTATAAATTATACAATAGGACAGAGAAAGGGGCTTGGAATTTCCTTTGGAAGGCCTCTTTATGTTGTTAGCAAGAATTCAATTAACAATACTGTAACGCTTGGTGATGAGAGTGACTTGTATACAGAAGCATTATTTGCTGAGGATATAAATCTTATTTCTGTTGATGAAATCAATGAGCCTATTAGNGTGACTGCAAAAACAAGATATAGTCAGGTTGAGCAGCCTGCAACGGTTTCTGTAAATGGTGATGGACGATTACTTGTTACATTTGATACACCTCAGAGAGCAGTTACAAGCGGTCAAGCGGTTGTATTTTATGATGGAGATATTGTAGTCGGTGGAGGAACTATTGTATAATAAGCTATCGTAATTTTGTTTTTAAGGAGAATAGTAATGGATCAGGTGAAAATTGATAGAATAAATGAGCTTGCAAGAAAATCCAAAACTATTGGATTAAGTGCTGAGGAAAAGGAGGAGCAAGCAAAGCTCAGGCAGGAATATAGGGATTCTTTTAAAAGAAATCTTGTATCAATACTTGAAAGTTGTGTAATAGTTGATGAGCAAGGAAATAGAAGAAAGGTCAGGGCTAAGGAAGACTGATGGAAGAGAGTAAAATTGCCCTTGTAACAGGTGGTTCAAGAGGTATTGGTGCAAAAACAGCTGAGCTTTTAGCACAGAATGGTTATATAGTTGCAGTGAATTATCTGAACAGTTCTAGAATGGCTTGTAAAATATGCAATCATATAGAAGGAATCCCCTTATGTGCAGATGTTGCTGATTATAGTCAGGTTGTGGATATGGTTAACACAATAATTCAAAGGTTTGGCAGAATAGATTTACTTGTAAATAATGCTGCAATTTCTGTTACAGGTTTATTTACGGAAATTTCTGAAAGTGAAGCGGATAGACTTTTTGATGTAAATGTAAAGGGGACACTTAATTGCTCTAAAGCAGTTCTGCCATATATGATAAGAAGGAAAAGTGGTAAAATCATAAATATTGCGTCAATGTGGGGTGAGGTAGGTGCATCTTGTGAGGTGCATTATTCAACCTCTAAAGCTGCTGTTATTGGCTTTACAAAGGCTCTTGCAAAGGAGGTTGGCCCATCTGGGATACAGGTTAATTGCATTTCACCGGGAGTCATAATGACTGATATGAACAAACATTTAAGTGATGATGAATTATATGAATTGAAATACGAATCACCTTTGGAAAGACTTGGTGCACCTGAAGATATTGCAAACGCAGTGTGTTTTCTTGCATCTGACAAGGCAAATTTTATTACGGGTCAGGTTCTGGGTGTAAACGGAGGTTTTGTTATTTAGATATTAGAGTACTGTAAAAATAACTAAACAAAGACTTATATATTTGGTCATTTTTATGTAAAAGGAGGAAGTATTTGATTTTCAAATATTGTAATTGAAGTTTTTAAATATATGTGATATAATTTCATTGGTTAAATATAAATAAATATTACCATAGAATAAATAATAGTTAATAGGTGATGAAATGAAAAAAGCGTTCTCATTAATTTCAAATCTTTTTTCAAAAGTAAAGTTAAAAATAAATAATTTTAATGCTAGAAGAGAGCTTAATTCTACGAAATACACTATGACTAATCGCTTGCTTGTTTTACTTTTCCCCGTTTTTATTGTCTGTATGGCAGAGATAAATCAAGCAAAATATTTAAGTAAGTTCATACTTTTTGTTGTAAATAAACCGCTGGTTATGGTGTTTAACATTTTGATGGCATCACTGATTTATTATGCGATTTTGTTAATATCAAAGCGTGGATGGTTAGCGATGCTTTCCGTTGGATTTACTTATTTTCTCTTGAGTACGGTTGAACTGTTTAAGTATGGAACAAACGGAAATCACTTGATTTTAACTGATATGCGTTTAGTCAAAAACACAAAGAGTCTGACATCATTTGCTTATATTAAAATAACACCTCAATTGGTTATATATACTGTAATTGTATTTGCATTTATTGCAGCAGGATTCTGGTTCAACCCAAAAATTAACCTTAAATTTTCAAAGAGAATTTCAGCTGCTTTTATGTGTATTGCAACTTGTCTTTCAATTGTGGTAGTACCATCAATATCAATGCCGGTTTATTCATTTTTTGATATAGATACAACAGAATCAAGTAATGCATTTAAGCTAAATGAAAAGTTTGATAATAATAGCTTTTTGGCATTTTTTGTGCAGACTACATCTGAAAACCTATCAAATAAGCTGGTTGAGCCTGATGAATATGAATATGATGTGGTTGATAATTATTTGAATGATAATGCAGAAATTGAGGCTAGAAAGGATTTTGCAAATCCAAATGTAATTATGATAATGTCTGAGGCATTTGCTGATTTCAGGGTTTTTGATGAGCTAAATCTAGATATTAATGCATACGATGGCTTTGATTGGGTGGCAGAGAAGGGCTATAAGGGAACTGCTATTGTTCCAACCTTTGCAAGCTTTACAGTAAGAACAGAGTTTGAGTTGAATTTTGGATTGCCAGTAAGGTCATTGAAGGATCCTAATATGCCCCAGCGTTTGTTGCAGCTAAGAGATCAACCCACTATTGCAAGAATGTATAAGGATATGGGTTATTCAACTGTATATATTCATCCATTCTTAAGTTCATTTTATAGTAGGGATACCAAATACGCATATTTTGATTACGACACAATGATTTTCCAGGATGATTTTACAGTTGATGTTGATTATTTTACATCATATATTTCTGATGAGGTTGTATTTAATCAGATTTATCAACTTGTAAAGGATACTGATGAGCCTATTTTCATTCACACAACAACAATGCAGAATCATCAGCCTTATAATCAAGGTGAAAATCCTGATGATGAGTTAGGAAATTATCTTGCAGGAATTAAGTATACATGCGAATCTCTTAAAGTATTGGTTGAGTCTTTAGACAAATTAGATGAGCCAACAGTTTTGGTTATGGTCGGAGATCATTTTCCATCATTCAGAGGCGAGGATAATATTTATGAAATGCTTGGTATTAACGGAGATAATTGCTCCATAGTGTACGAGCAGCCTTATGTCATTTGGAGCAATTATGAGCTTAATTACAATTTAGTTCCAGATGAAAAGATTTCTACATTCTATATGCCTTATATAATTATGGATTTAATTGGTGCTCCTAAGAATGAATTTGTTGTTAATATGCTAAAAAAAATGGATGAGGTTCCTGTTTATTCAACAAATCACAGTCCGGATGTACCAAATGATGACGAATTAGATATACTAACATACGATAGAATAATTGGAAATATATATTCTGATAAGGAGGTTATGGATGAAGAATCTGAATAAGGGTATAATAGGGAAAGCTAATACAGTTGTAGATGCAAGCAATACGGCAGATGTTGTGGGAAGCGGCTCACTTAAGGTTTTTGCAACGCCAATGATGGTAGCTTTAATGGAGAAGGCAGCAGTAAATGCTCTTGAGGATTATCTTGAAGAGGGTGAAACCACTGTTGGTACAGGAATAAATATTTCTCATGTTTCTGCATCTCCAATTGGAATAGAGGTTAATGCAACAGCAGAAGTAACTGATGTAAATGGCAGAGAAATAACTTTTAAGCTGAGTGCATCGGATAGTGTAGGACTTATTGGTGAAGGAATTCACACAAGATTTGTTGTTAATGCTGAAAGATTTCAAAATAAAACTAATAGTAAGATTTAAAGAAAAAAACGAAAGCTGTTACAGTTTTCGTTTTTTTATGTATAAATCAAATTAAAATTGCAATAATAGTGTTAAAGGAGCAAAAATTATATTCAGCTCCTGTCAAAGCATATTTAATATCTTGTCATTTACCGCACGAAATGATAAGATATTGCTTTGATACATTGTGCGGAAGAATGGAGAATTTTATGGCTAAAAATCAAAAGAACCAAAAAAATCAAAACAATCAGAATAACCAGAACAATCAGAGAAATCAAGACAATTTGAATAATCAAAACAATCAGAACAACCAGGAAAATAAGAACGACTAATTATATTTTTATAAAGTTAAAGGGTGAAGTTATAATTTAACTTCACCCTTTAACTTATTAATCGACAATAAATGTTGATTTTAATGTTGACCATATGTTAAAGTTTGGATCCCTGTATATAATTACTTCTTCCATAGTTTTGACATCTCTTGCAATAGCAATCACCTCACAAATAATTCCACAATACATATATTTTCCGCCTACAATAATCTCATTAAAAATACTATCTTGGCTTAGATTTTTAATGGGTTTATTTACAGCATCATTATGAGCGATAATTGCAGCAGAGAAAGCAGGGACTTTGATTTTTGCTATATCATTTTCAATTATAACAGGAAGATTGTTTAGTATATCGAAAAGAGGTTTTTGATTAGTATTGAAGCTAAATTCAAATTCCTTGTCCTCTAGATTTAAGGCAACATAAACTACCTCTCCATCTGCCTCACGCTTGAAAAGCATCTGCTGATTTCTGATAATAATAGTTTCATAGCTACCAGTGCTTAAAGCGTGATATGTTTTATAAATTTTACCTAGTTTTACAAGGTGATGATAAATCAGTGAGCTTGACTTTGGCATTTTGTCAATTTCAAGGCATGGCCTTAAATTATCGTCAGAATTATTTTCTTTGACTCCGGCGATACCATATTCACTGCCATAATAGATTGACGGAATTCCTGGCATTGTATAAAGAAGGGTATAGCAATTAAAAATATGTTCTTTATTTTTTAGCATACTGATAATTCTGTTAACATCATGATTATCGACAAAATTATATAAATGAATATTTTTATATATTCCATGAGCACCCTTTTGCCTATTTATTGAGTAATCAATTTCAAAATAGTTTTTATCATTATGAGAAGAATAAATACCTTTATAACATTCATAATTTGTTACGCTATCAAGCATTTCAGGATTTGCCCATCTGTTGTAGTCGCCATGTATAATTTCACCCATAAGCCAAAAATCAAATTTTTTATTCTTACAGAAATTTCTTACTTTCTTGAAAAAATCAAAATCTATGCAATCAGCAGCATCAAAGCGTATGCCGTCGATATTAAATTCATCAATCCAATAATTTATTACATCTAAGAGATAATCGCAGACATCTGGATTTTTAAGATTTAATTTTACAAGGTTATAATGTCCATTCCAGCCCTCATAAGAGAAATTATCGCCATATGGACTGTGGTTACCAAAATGAAGATTATGAAACCAACCACAATATGCTGAATCATGTCCTTTTTCCTGAACATCCTTAAATGCCCAGAATTCTCTGCCGACATGGTTGAATACGCCATCAAGAATTACTCTTATACCATTGTTATGTAATTCCTTGCATATTTTTTTAAATGATTCATTATCACCTAATCGTTTATCAATAACCTTATAATTTATTGTGTCATATCCATGTTCAACTGATTCAAATACAGGTCCGAAATAAATTGCATCAATATTTAGTTCCTTAAAGCTTTCTATCCAGTCATAAATTTTATCAAGGCTATAAACAACATTTTCATTTTCATTAAATTTAGATGCTCCACAAAAGCCTAGCGGATATATATGGTAAACTATTGCGTTTTCATACCAAAATGCCATAAATATTTCGCCTCCTATTACATTTTACCCTCTATATAGTATGTAGCTTCCATATCAGCAACACTCAAAGCGAATGCCAATGGAAACATTTCAAATGCATCACCGATTGCCCGTTTATCCTCGATTCCGGAAAAGCCCATGTGATAGCGGATAGCAAACGCCTCCTCTCTAGAAAGACGCATAAAACCAGAAATTATATAAACAGATTTTTCACCATGTCCATAAGGAAGATTGTCTTCAAACTCATAAGTTGGAACCTGTCGCCAAATGCCATCTTCGCCCTTGACATTTCTAGTCCCTTTTTTATATGTATTAATTTTGCATACATCATGTAAAAGAGCAGAAATAGCAATGGTTTCCTCACTGTAATTCATATTATACATACTTTTTACTCTGTCACGACTTAAATAGTCTTTAAGGCAATGATAAACATTGACGCTATGCTCAACAAGTCCACCCTCATATGCTCCGTGATATCTTGTGCTACAGGGTGCGGTAAAAAAGTCGCTTGGACTGGATAAAAGGAATTGCAAGAGTTTATCTGAACCATTTCGTGTAATATTTTTTTCATATATGTTTATGAATTCTTCATGTTTAGTCATAAAAGCCTCCATTATAAATTGTGCTATATATATTTTATCATATAATCAGTTTTGATTCAAGTTAAACATAATATACTAAATAATAACATTTTAGATGATATTTTATGGTAATCTATAATATATGA